>BNJU01000778.1_pt1 | contig 287540 bp, 292 predicted proteins | sample 8539281 | NCBI WGS metagenome assembly BNJU01 (sample SAMD00202456, study PRJDB9452) | human saliva metagenome | isolation source: human saliva | place: Japan | reverse complement strand
GATTACCTATTATAATTCGTTTAACACCAGAGTCACGCCATGGGCTGAATATATAATCATCCATTTCCCCTTTTTCCTGTAATGGTCAAAACTCCATCATCAGTAAGGCGCCATTTTTAGATTAGGGTCCACAAGTACCAGAGCTTTTCTGCTTTTAGCTGATAAGCCCATGAGTAGGGCTATTAACAAGATGTAGATTTGTTTCATGTTAGTATTTTATATAAATAATACTTTTTTTGATTTACGGAAGATCAAACACAAAGATAAACAAAATTTATTATAAAATGTTTTTTTCTATAAGAAGTTTATGTAATATTTTGCTTCTTTTTCAAGATAGTTATTGTTGAGAGATGGTCGTGAAATTATGAAAACCAACTTTGCTGTCACTTCTGTCACCTCTTAGATGCTTATAATATATTGAGTATAAGCACATAGGACGAAGTGTTAAAAGTGACAGCAAACTAAAATCAAACTTTATGTAGTGATAGGGGGTTAATGGAGAAGGGACTTTTGCTACTTCTTTTGTAGGCTTGTCAGTAAGTCGGCAACCACGTAGCTGGAGCCGCCAACGAAGATGAAGTCGGATTGGGCGGCATCATGAAGGGCGGCTTGGTAGGCTTCAAGGACGGTTGGATAGATCTTTCCGTGCAGGTCGTAGTCGTCGGCTGTTGCGGCAACCTTCTCTGCTGGGAAAGCACGATGTGTACTCGGTTGTGTCCAATAGTAAATGGCATCATCAGGGAGCATGGACATGACAGCGTGAAGGTCTTTATCATCCACCATACCAAAGACAATGCGCTTCTGCGCACATTGTTGACGTTTGATTTGTTGGGAGAGGTAAGTCCATCCACCAACGTTGTGTCCTGTATCGCAAATGACCAATGGGTTAGCCTGTAGTTTCTGCCATCTACCCATCAGTCCAGTCAGTTCACAAACATTGGCAAAGCCTTTAGAAATACTCTCTGCGTTCTTGATGACACCTTTGTTATACAGTTGCATGACGGCTGTTAAGACCGTGTTAGCGTTCTTCTCTTGGTAGCTACCACCTAATTCGCCCACAATGTCGCCAAAGAAACGAGTCTGATAAGCGATACCACCATCGGGGTTAGGGCGAGAAGAAAGCACTGCTGGGATGTCTTCAGCAAAGACAATGAGGGCATCCTCTTTCTGTGCTTTTGCCTTGAAAACAATCTGTGTTTCAGGGACAGACTCACCAATAACAACAGGAACACGATGTTTGATAATACCAGCCTTCTCTGCTGCAATCGCTCCGAGCGTATTACCGAGGAACTGGGTGTGGTCGAGTGATATATTGGTGATAATCGATAGGATAGGAGTGATAATGTTTGTACAATCAAGTCTACCGCCTAAGCCCACTTCAATGATAGCAATATCAACCTTCTGCTCAGCAAAGTGCTTGAAAGCTAAGGCTGTTGTGAGTTCAAAGAAAGAAGGGTGGAGTGGCTCAAAGAAGTTGCGTTCCTGTTCAACAAAGTCGATAACCTCCTGTTCAGATATCATTTCTCCATTGACTCTGATACGTTCGCGGAAGTCAACGAGGTGAGGACTGGTATAGAGTCCGATCTTATATCCTTCAGCTTGGAGGATAGCTGCCAACGTGTGGGAGCATGAACCTTTTCCGTTGGTTCCTGCAACATGAATAGAAAGGAAGTGGGTATGTGGATGTTCAAAGTGCTCGTCCAAAGCCTTTGTTGTCTCAAGTCCTTCTTTGTAAGCAGATGCCCTGACGTGTTCGAAGACGGGAGTGCTGTTGAATAGATATTCTATGGTTTCTTGGTAGTTCATGGGTGGTGGGTGTTGGGTGATGGGTGATGGGTGTTGGGTGTTGATGAATTGCGATGATAGGATGATGAAGGGTGATGATAGGTGATGAAATGATTTAGCCCCATTAGCCAAAGAAGTCTAATGGGGCATATAATCATTATCTCAATTCTATTTGTAAACTCATTGCTTATTAAAAACTTGTTTACTTGTTAACTCGTTTACTCGTCAACTTGTTTACTCGTCAACTCGTTTAACTTGTTCACTTGTAAACTCATTTAACTTGTTTACTCGTAAACTTGTTCACTCGTCAACTTGCTCAACTAAACAGTTTCTTAAAGTTTTCGAAGATAGAGCGTTTGGTGCTGTGGTCACCACGGAAGTTCTCGCTTTGGCGTAATTCTTCAATCATCTTCTTCTCTCCTTATTTAGTTCCTTTGGAACATAAATACTGATGTGAACCACCAAATCACCAGTACCGCTGCCATAGCCTTGTACTGCTGGAAGACCCTTACCACGTAGGCGGAGTGTCTTACCAGGCTGTGTTCCTGGTTCAATCTTAATCTTTACATTGCTGCCATCAATAGTTGGGATATCCACCTGACCTCCTAAGGTAGCTGTTGGGAAATCGAGCAAGAGATTATAGATGACGTTCTGTCCGTCACGAATGAAGGTGTCATTGCTTTCCTCCTCGATATATACTTGGATATTACCAGCCACACCATTGTGTCTACCAGCGTTACCCTTGCCAGGAACATTGACCACCATACCTTCAGCAACACCCGCTGGGATGTTGATTTCAACGACTTCCTCGCCCTTTACAACGCCTTCACCATGACAGTGAGTACACTTGTTTTTAATGATAGTTCCCTCACCATTACATACATGACAGGTGGTCTGGGTCTGCATCATACCAAAGATACTCTGCTGTGTACGGATTTCAACACCCGAACCATGACAGTTCTGACAGGTCTCTGTTCCGCTACCCTCCTCAGCACCAGTGCCGTGGCAGTGTTCGCAAGGAACGTCTTTACGCACCTTAAACTTCTTGGTAACGCCCGTAGCAACCTCTTGTAACGACAGACGAACCTTTTAAACGAAGGTCAGAGCCACGGTACTTAGGGGCTTGATGACCGCCACCTCCGAATCCGCCGAAGCCTCCGCCACGTCCACCGAATACATCGCCAAACATAGAGAAGATATCATCCACAGAGAAACCACCGCCTCCACCGAAGGGACCACCACCAAAGCCACCGCCAGGAGCATCGAAGCCAAACTGGTCATACTGTTGGCGTTTCTGTGCATCGTGCAGTACATCGTAAGCTTCGGCAGCCTCTTTGAATTTTGCTTCAGCCTCAGGATCATCCGGATTACGGTCAGGATGATACTTGATAGCAAGTTTTCTGTATGCTTTCTTTATTTCGTCTTCAGAGGCATTCTTGCTGACACCTAACACCTCATAGTAATCTCTTTTTGCCATTCTTCCTTATGAAATTATTGTCCGACAGCAACCTTTGCGTGACGGATAACCTTGTCATTGAGCGTATAACCAGTCTGTACACAATCGATAACCTTGCCCTTCTTATCGTCGCCCATACCAGGAACCATAGCGATAGCCTCATGATAATCGACGTTGAAGTCAGCATTATCGGTCTCAATCTTGTTAACACCGAGTGTCTCCAAGGCCTTTAAAAACTTCTTATAGATAAGTTCATAACCTTCTTTAATTGCCTGTGGATCCTCTGTCTTATCGGCAGTAGCACGCTCAAAGTCGTCAAGGATAGGCAGAATAGCAGCTACAGTCTTCTCACTTCCGTTGAGAATCAGTTCTGACTTCTCCTTCAGTGTACGCTTCTTGTAGTTTTCAAATTCAGCAAACCAAACGGATATACTTTATCCTTCCACTGCTCAGCTTCAATCTGTGCAGCAGTCAATGGGTCAAGTTGTTCCTCTGCTTGAGCCTTGCTTTTCGTTAGTTTCTTCAGCTGTTTCTTCAGCCTGTGTTTCAGTCTCGTTCTGGGTTGTTTCTTCGTTATTCAACTCCAGTTCTTCGCCTTCAATCTTTATATTTTTCTCTTTCTTACTCATAATTTTATTGCACTATTTGTCATGGCATACCCTTGCAAATAGTATGCCATGTTTTGACAATCTTAGTACATTCCTGCTTTTTGCTCCTTAATCTGCTCATCATGGATATAGTCATCGTAGTTCATCAGCTTGTCGATGGTACCCTTTGGAGTCAACTCAATGATACGATCAGCAACGGTGTTAATAAACTCATGGTCGTGTGAACTGAAGAGGATATTACCCTGAAGCCAATCAGGTTGTTATTAAACGCCTGGATACTCTCCAAGTCAAGGTGGTTGGTTGGTGTGTCAAGAATCAAGCAGTTGGCATTCTGAAGCTGCATACGTGCAATCATACAACGCATCTTCTCACCTCCAGAGAGTACGTTCACCTTCTTCTCAACCTCTTCCTGCTTGAACAACATACGACCCAAGAAGCCCTTCATAGCCACTTCGTTACCTGGTCCGAACTGTGACAACCAGTCAACGAGGTTCAAATCACAATCGAAAAACTCGGTATTGTCCAATGGGAGATAAGCCGTAGTGATTGTCACACCCCAATTATATGTACCAGCATCAGGCTCTCGATTACCATTGATAATCTCGAAGAGCGCAGTCATAGCCTTTGAGTTGCGAGAGAGAAAGACTACCTTCTGCCCCTTCTCAATATTGAAGTTCACATTATCGAAGAGTACTGTTCCGTCCTCATCAACAGCCTTCAAGTTCTCAACCTCAAGAATCTGGTTACCTGGTTCGCGCTCCATAGAGAAGATAATACCCGGATATTTACGGCTTGATGGACGAATCTCCTCTACGTTCAGACGCTCCAACATCTTCTTGCGTGATGTTGTCTGCTTACTCTAGCCACATTGGCAGAGAATCGGCGGATGAATTCCTCCAACTGCTTCTTCTTCTCCTCAGCCTTCATCTTCTGGTTCTGAGCCTGACGTAAAAGCCAACTGTGAACTCTCATACCAGAATGAGTAGTTACCTGCAAAGACGGTTACCTTACCGAAGTCGATATCAATAGTCTGTGTGCTGACAGAGTCGAGGAAGTGACGGTCGTGCGATACAACCAATACTGTCTGATGCTCGTCAATCTCACCGAGATAATCCTCTAACCATTCAACGGTCTCAAGGTCGAGGTCGTTGGTAGGCTCATCGAGCAACAAGTTCTCTGGCTTACCAAAGAGAGCCTTAGCCAACATCACACGCACCTTCTCAGTATTTGAGAGCTGTGACATCTGCTTCTCATGCAAATCCTCCTTAACACCGAGGTTCTGAAGCAACTGTGCAGCATTGCTTTCAGCCTCCCATCCATTCATCTCAGCAAACTTCAACTCTAAGTCGGCAGCACGATTACCATCCTCCTCAGTCATCTCTGGCTTAGCGTAAAGTTCCTCACGCTCTTTCATGTTCTGCCAAAGTGACTCATGTCCCATGAGGACAGTGTCCATTACTTTATACTCATCATATTTGAAGTGGTCCTGTTCCAATACCGACAGACGCTCGCCTGGTCCTAACTCTACGGTTCCCTTGTTTGGCTCCAAGTCGCCAGAAATGGCACGAAGCAAGGTTGATTTACCAGCACCATTAGCACCAATGACTCCGTAAATATTACCTGGTGTAAACTTTAAGTTAACGTCCTTGTATAGAACTCTCTTGCCGAATTGGACAGCAAGGTTTGAAAGTGTAATCATCTTTTTCTAATACCTTATTATATAATAATTTGGCTGCAAAGGTACGATTTTTTTATTTCAAATGACAAAGAAACAAGTAGATAGATGAGTCTGTTGTTTTACCAATATTAAACTCTCTTTGTTCAAGCGACAATAATACCTTTTACCTTTTCTATAAATCAACTTTTGTATCTATTATATAGATAAAAAATGAAAAAGAAAAATGTTGTTTTTATTTAAAAATCTTGCGAGATTGAAATTATTTCCGTAATTTTGCAGCCAAAAAAATATTCAAATTAATTACTAAAGGATGTAGTTTAGGGATAAACATAGTTGAGGACTAACGACAACCTAATATATAATAAGGTAAAAGAAGCAGTGTAAAACTGCATTGAGTTCTTCAATTAGGATAACAGAAACAGGATAATATACCAGTTTTCTATCATCTTAATACTCACACTTTCGAATGATAGTGTAAACTTTTTATCCTAATTTTTATTAATGTATATTATATAAATTAGTATTCAAAATAGCATTTTACATCATAAATTATGAAACAGAATAAGATTAAGATGGGTTACCAAATACCCTATACAGAAGTAATTATTATCAACAATGAAGCTTTACTTGCAGAGACTTCATTCCTAGTCAGCATAATCCTGGCCGTCGTAAGAAAGGTCCTACAGCTAATAATGCAAAACAGGCATTTGAGTGGCTTGAGGTTGGCGACGAGGCTTTGTCAAGCAATGGACATACTTCATTGTGGGAAGATTAATCAAAAGAGTTTTAATTGAATAAGTAATAAGTATAAAAAGGACTATATAATAATGAGAAAACATACTTTTTAAGGTGCGCCTGCTATCTTTGGTAGCATTGTGTGGCATCGTAATGGCTTTTACATCTTGTTCTAACGAAGATGTAGCGCAGGGTAATGTAGAGACAAACACTGAAAAGAATAGCAACCTGACTTCATTCGTGACAGGTGCTGCTGAAACTCGTACTTCACTCAACTATGATGATGGTGCTTTCTTCTGGGAGGCAGGTGATCATATCTATGTAAAGGATGATAACGGAACTTGGAACAAGAGTAGCAATGCTCCAACTGAGAAGACTGCCAGCTTTAAGTTTATGGTTCCTGGTAAGTATACTGACAAAACAACTTATAAGGTATATTATCCTGGTAAAAAAGGACTTAATAACAATGTAACTGTCTCTGCAACACAGAGTCAGACGCAGCCTAATAGCACCATCCATATTGGTGAGGCAGGTGATTGTGGAACAGCTGATGCAACTCGTAACGGCGGTATGTTTAACTTCCGTCTTGACCATCAGGCTGCTATCCTTGTATTCCAGCCTTTTACAAACAATACAGCTGTAAAGAATTGTCAACTGACAAAGATTGAAGTAATCTCTGATAATGATATTACTGGTACTTACACACTTAACACAACAACAGGTGAGTTGACAGGTACGGGTAGCGGTAAGACTATTACAATGACAACAAAGGGTAGCGGTTCTTATGCTAATGGTTTCTCTTTGAATACCAGCGCAGCAGATGTAAAAACCAATGGTGCCTATGTTGTTATCCGTCCAGGTACACACGCCTTGACCGTTCGTTATTGGATCAAGGACTATGTTACAAACGTTGAGGGTGCTATTACTAAGACATATCCATCGTTCAAATATGAGAAGAACGATTACTATGATATGGCTGCCGATATTAATGTAACTGATTACGACGGCAGTAAGTACTACATGTGGGATGCAAAGAAGAATTACTGGAATGGTCATGAGTGGAACTCTACTGATCCTTGGCAGCCTGTGCTGGGTGGTGTATATAATTTCAATTTCCCAAGTTATGGTAGTGATAGTTACTTACGTATTAATCCTAACTATACTCGTTTGGATGCAATGTATTCTTGTAAGAATCTTCCTAATGCTAATGAGCTGGCATGGTATGTTACGAATGGTGATCCACGTTGGGATGATGATAAATTGTGGACAACAATGGGACATTTGTATAAGGGTGGTATGTGGTTCCGTAAAAAGGAATATATTCTTAATATGGGCCAATTCATTTCTGACTATGCTCCGGGGGGCAGAGATATGCGCGAAAACTATCAAAGATTTGAAGTGAAGCCTACTCAAGGTGCTCCTACAGGTTATATTGCAGATTTTTACTTCTTTTTACCTGCTTTTGGGTATGTATAGTTATGGTGCTTTGAGTGATCTTGGACAGATAGGATATTATTGGTCATCAAGTGCTTCTTCTAATGACTCTGATTGGGCGTACCTACTGGAGTTTAGTAAAGGTGCGGTCATTGTAAATACTACAGGAAGTGATACTGGACATTACGTAGGTGGATTTGAGTAAGCTGCTTTTTAATCCTTCTCCTTAGAAGTTCCTTCTTAAAGCTGCAGGTTTAGAAAATATAACCTTGCCAACACACGTACAGCGTTGAGTTGTCTTCGGACAACTCAGTGAAGTACGATGTCGTTGGCAAGTTTTGTTTTTTGCCTGCTTTGTTTTTTTCTTTACCTCGTGTTTTTCAATTGATGCTTAATTGGCTTCAAAAAGGTGCCTAATTGGTTTTCAAAAGATGCTCTTTAAGGCTTCAATAGATGCCCTTTTGAAGCCTTAAAGAGCACCTTTTTGAAATGCTATTTTATATTAATCTGATAGTCAGTAAGTTATGAAGATGCTAAAAATCACTTGTTTTTCTAAGATTTCAGCTGTGGTATGTTGTATTTTTCTGTAAATAAAAATTCAAACCCTGTATATGCGGTTTTTGCCTATATAGGTGTGATGGTTGAGAGATAAAAAAAGTACCGAAGTGTTTAGCTTCGGTACTTTTTATTTAGTATGATTTTACTACTATGGTATGACGATAAGTTCAAGGCTGTCAGATTTGACTTTCACTTTCAGCCAGTCATAAAGCTGTTTTCTGTTGTCTTGGGCAAGTGTCTTGTTTGTTTTGACAACAGCCACGATGTAATTTTTTTATTGAAGCTGAATCAACGAAAGACTCAGATGCTTTTCGAAAGCATAATACTCTTTTTGCTTCGGGGCATACGACTTTAAGTTCTTCTTTCATGTCGTTTGCAAGTACAGGATAATGCGTGTAAGAGTTTAGCTGCTTCTGTAATACATCATTTCTATATGCAAGTTCTTGCCATTCAGCCGTATTCTTTTCTCCTACCATCAACTGACCTTTATTTTTGTGCTGTAGGAGTAATAAACTATCAGAGTTAGATCCTTGTATCACCTTTTAGTGCGTAGCCATCAAGCTGATAATCAGTCATCGTTTTTGTGCTTTAGCTATCGAATCAGTTGATATCGGATTGCCCACCGCTACCACATGGAGGGTTTTTGGTTTTTTTAGGTCGTATTGGTGTGAGAGAATGTTTGTTCCGCTATAATTAAGTTCCTTTGTAATGAAATTCTCTATGTTATTTTCAAATACACTTTTGCTTAATGATGTTCCATGTCATGTAGCTTGCAGGGATAATTGTGATAATGATAATGCTGACGATGTAAAAGATTTACTCGTCTCATTTTTCACGATTGATAAACTGCTTTCTATGAAAAATGCAGAAAGCGTACACCAAGACAGGTTGTAAAATGCAATGAAAAACAGTATTGATGAAATAAAGGTAGAATGCCCCAAAGAAGAAGGTTGTGTTTTGTACGGCCAGTCCATAACCCTGCTGTACAAAGTGGTGGCATTAAGGCTGTTGCAATGGCAACACCCGGAACCACGTTGTTTCTTCCTTTTTGTTGACATAGCTAAGAATCCAGCAGCACCACCAAAAAGAGCCTATCAATACGTCATAAAGGGTAGGCGATGTGCGTGCTAAGAGTTCGGATTGAGCATCCGTGATAGGTGAAAGTGTAAAGTAGATTGTTGCAGTAACAACGCTAATGAATGTACTTACCAAATAGTTTTTTATGGACTGTTTGAACAAGTCCAAGTCAGCAATTCCAAGAGCTAATCCCATACCGATGATTGGTCCCATCAGTGGAGAGATGAGCATAGCACCAATAATTACTGCTGTTGAATTGACATTTAAGCCTAAGGATGCAATAAATACGGCAAAGATAAGTATCCAGAGATTAGAACCTTGAAAGTTGATGCCATTAGTTATTTGTTTAATAACATATTTTTCGCCGTCTTTGTCAGGTAAGACATTGAAATAACGCTTAATTATCTGCCATAAAGTTTGATTGTTATTTTCCTGCATTTCGTTTTTTTGCAAAGATACTAAATTTAATGGAAAGTTTCAAGTAGTTTCTTGATTAACTATTAGGGAGTGGGCTGGTGTTTGTGAGCGTATATTCTTTTCGTTTCACATAAGAACAAGATTGGTAAAGATAAGGCTCCGTTGTAGTGTACAGCCGATATGCAATTACGATAGTCCTATATATGAATAGGTGTTCTGATTAACAAAGAGCTAAGAGAATAAAAAAAGAGTACCAAGAAAACTTGATACTCTTTTTATTTATGTTAGATTTTAGAGTGCAAATTACTTGCCACCCTCCATCTTCTTCTTCAAGTCAGCGAGAACACCGAGGTCGCCGAGAGATGTACCTGCTGCAACGTTGTTGATAGCAGCTGCATCATTCTTTGGCTTGCTCTGAGCTGCTGGACGCTGGCGACGTGGCTCTTCCTTAACCTCCTCGAATGTACGAGAGTGAGAAAGGATGATACGCTTAGTGTCCTTAACGAACTCGATTACCATGAATGGGAGAACCTCACCAAGCTGTGCCTGTGTGCCGTCCTGCTTAACAAGGTGCTTTGGAGTAGCGAAGCCCTCACCACCCTCGTTGAGAGTGATAACAGCACCCTTGTCCATAGACTCGGTAATCTTACCCTCGTGAACAGAACCAGGAGTGTAAGTTGCCTCGTACTCATCCCAAGGATTAGACTCGAGCTGCTTGTGGCCAAGGCTCAAGCGACGATTCTCCTTGTCGATTTCGAGAACTACAACCTCAATCTCAGAACCCTGTGAAGTGAACTCAGATGGGTGCTTAACCTTCTTAGTCCAAGAGAGGTCGCTGATGTGGATAAGACCGTCAACACCTTCCTCAAGCTCTACGAAGATACCGAAGTTTGTGAAGTTGCGAACCTTTGCTGTGTGCTTAGAGCCTACTGGATACTTAACCTCGATAGCCTCCCATGGGTCTTCCTTGAGCTGCTTGATACCGAGAGACATCTTACGCTCGTCGCGGTCGAGTGTGAGGATAACTGCCTCAACCTCGTCACCAACCTTCATGAACTCCTGTGCAGAACGCAAGTGCTGGCTCCAGCTCATCTCTGAAACGTGGATCAAGCCCTCTACGCCTGGCTGAATCTCTACGAGATGCACCGTAGTCAGCCATAACAACTACCTTACCCTTAACGTGGTCGCCAACCTTGAGGTTAGGATCCAAAGAATCCCAAGGGTGCTGAGTGAGCTGCTTGAGACCGAGAGCGATACGCTTCTTCTCCTCATCGAAGTCGAGGATAACAACGTTAATCTTCTGGTCAAGAGCAACAACCTCGTGTGGATCGCTTACGCGGCCCCAAGAGAGGTCAGTGATATGTACGAGTCCGTCAACACCACCGAGGTCAACGAATACACCGTAAGATGTGATGTTCTTAACGGTACCCTCGAGGATCTGACCCTTCTCAAGGTGAGATAATCTCCTCACGCTGTGCCTCGAGTCTCAGCCTCGATGAGTGCCTTGTGTGAAACGACTACGTTACGGAACTCCTGGTTAATCTTAACAACCTTGAACTCCATTGTCTTACCAACGAATACGTCGTAGTCGCGTATAGGATGAACGTCAATCTGGCTGCCTGGAAGGAATGCCTCGATACCGAATACGTCAACAATCATACCACCCTTAGTGCGGCTCTTGATGTAACCCTGGATAACCTCGTCGTTCTCCAGTGCCTTGTTGATATTCTCCCAGCTCTTCTGGAGGCGAGCCTTCTTGTGAGAAAGAACGAGCTGACCGCGCTTTCGTCCTCCTGGTTCTCAACGTAAACCTCTACCTTGTCACCAGCCTTGAGTCTCTGGGTTGTAACGGAATTCAGAAGCAGGGATGATACCATCGCTCTTGTAGCCGATGTTAACAACTACTTCCTTCTTGTCAACTGAAATAACAGTACCTTCAACTACCTGGTGCTCCTGGATGCTTGTTAAGAGTTTCGTCATAAGCCTTAGTAAGATCGTTCTTACTTTGCCTCAGCGTGTGCGCCGTTCTCGAACTCATCCCAGTTGAAGTCAGCTAAAGGCTGTACATTCTGGACGTCTTTGAAATTTGTCATAAAGTGTTTAAAAAATAATTTAATTAATAAAGTTCGACTTTATATTACCTGTAATATGGGCGTAGTTCGCCCAAATCGGGATGCAAAGTTACGAATAATATTCTGTATATTAGTGCTTTTGCTTCTGTTTTTTTGTTTTTCTTTTCTACTTCCGAAAAATATCGCTCAATCTGTTGAAGTCTTTCTTCAGAATCAAGCCTATACCCTGCGTTGTCAGAGAGTTACGTGTGAAGTAACGGTCGTTGGTTTGGTTATAGACACGGAAGGCTACGTTACCGCTTGGGAAGAGGAGGTAACGGATGTCGAAGTCGCCTATGAAGGATGATTTGTCCTTGGCTACATTGTCTCGATAGCCAAACTGTCCGTTGAAGAGCAGACGGTTGTTAAAGCATGCTTCCTGAGAGTAGTCCTTCGTACTCTGCATTGTCGAAACCTTCATTACCTGTTGCAATATTGGCACCGAAATTCCAGTTGTTATCCTTTACAACATTGGACAATACGGTGTTGATTTGTTGTGAAATCGTACCAGAGAGTAGACTCTGCATAGCAAGAGATGCACGACTTGGCGATTCACTGTCTCGTGCTGGATTGTTATTCTTGCTCTGTGGATAGAAGCGTCCGACTGCTAAAAGATAGAGTACTTGCTGGTTGGGCTCTTGCTCAGAGTTGAGGATAGAGCGTATCATCTGTTGCGCATCAGGCGAGAGCGTTGGGAGGTCAAGACCGAAAGAGACGGTCGGTGCGCCTGGCGTTCCTTCAATGTTCAGCAAGCAGTTAACCTTTGTGTTATTGGATGTGAAGGATTTACCCATTCCAAGGTCGCCCAAAGGAACGGAATTGATGATATAGTTGGCTTTAAGATTCAACGCAGCATTGAACGGATCGCCACCGAAGGCAATCGTTGAACCCGGCTGGAAGATAAACTGCTTCTTGATAATATTCTGAATCGTGAGATTGTACTGTCCGTAGTCTACGTTATAGTTTCCAAAGAGTTGGAAGGCTCCCTTTATTATAATAGGATGCACGAATCATACCCGAACCATTCAGTCGGATATTGTCGCCAGTGGCATCATCAAGTAAGACACCAAGTGTAAGATTCGGATTTGAATGTACGAGGAAGTTGATGTGTAGGTCGCTCGGTATGTCTCTAAATTTGACGATATCCGATGCCTTCTTAGGAGCTGGTTTAGCCGCAAAGCTGAGTGTGTCCGCAGCTTCAGGGATTAAAACTCCAGTGCTATCCTTTGGTACGTTAATCCAGCGAATGAAGTTACTTGTACTTGCATCATTGGTTGAAGAGGCATCATAAGTTATATAGGTGTTCTTTTCCGGTTCCATATCAATGTTCATCGTTGTTGAACCCGGTTCACCTTTTATATTACATTTGCCCGTTCCATATACCACACCCCAGAACGACTCTTTCCCTTGTTTCTTAGGGAAGTTATAGGCTAAGAGGTTTCTTGCAAGGATATTGATGTCGAAAGTGAGGTGGCTAAGATTCTTGTGATGTAATCCACCTGTAACGATACCGATATGTCCTTGTGAGTCAGTAATAGTATCATTTCCAAAGATAATTTCGTTTGGAATGATGCGAACACGTGCGTCGCGCATCTTATAGGTAACACCTGTTGGCTTTACATATACGCTTCCATGCACTTGCATGTCACCTTCAAGATTGATGGCACTAAGGGGTCCGACGACTTTACACCAGCCGTTTCCTTGCACTTGAATCTTGTCCATGAAAGAGCCACAGAAACTCTTTAGGAAGTAGAGATGCGTGTTATTGGCAAAGATAGGGAGGTTGATATAGCTTTTCTTAATGTCCACATAGCCTTGGATGTCTGTTCGTGTGCCATCACTGGGGTCAGAATAGGCGTCGATATTAATCTTACCTTCTTTATCATTATAGTTTGCCTCCGCAAAGAGCGTACCCATATCTCCATTTTCAAATTGGAAGTCTTGCACCTCAAGTTTCGCTTGCATCTGTGGATGATGGAAGAACGATTTGATAGAAGCTGTACCAGAAGCCGTACCAGCAAACTTAACGCTGTGGAAGTCAACAAGGTTAAGAATATATGGAACGTTGACATCCTTGAATCTTACAAGGATGGAATCGCTTTGATTTCAGACGTCTGACCATTAGCAATGATATGCTGGTCGTGGTTGGAAAGCTCAAAGTGGTCGATGGTCAGATTGTTCCGATGATAAGAGATATCGGAAGGTTGCACTTGTAACGCAATGGAATCAAAGTTGATTTCTGATGGGTTGAGGTGCAAGCGAGTCTCTAAGTCGCCATGACGACGAGAGAAAGAGGCAATACTGTTGACATTTCCGTATATAGGAGAAAGTCCCGGTATGCGGAAAGAAATGTTGGAAGTAACGGTATTGTTTGCAATCAATCCCTGTGCGTTGATAAGAACATGTGGCCCGGCTTCTCCTTTTCGTTCACCAGAAATAGTAGTCTGCAAGCCTTGTGGCTCACTCTTAATGTTCAAGATAAGATTCTTAATCTGCTGTCCTGAGTAGGTTACATCGGGCGCATTGACGTGTAAGTCAATTTCGTTCTGGCGTTCTCTTACAAGTCCTGCAAGCCTTATAGCATGTGAAGAAACAATATTAGTATTCAGCAGACTATTGATAAACTTCGTACCATTTAGGCGCAAAGTGAAGGCGTAGTTTGCCTTGCCAATTCCCATGTTAAAGCGTGGAGTTGGTGATAAAAGACTTGGGATATAATGTCCTAAGATACGTCTTATGCTTTGTGGCAATTGATTATAATCATACTGTCCAGCAAGGTGTAACTCACCAAAGTCAGTCTCTGCGTCAAGCGACTTACCTAAGAGTCCGTTGTTAGTCTTGATACTTACCTGGTTAAGGATAATGTTCTGACCTTCCCCAATCATAGCAAAGTTGCTCACATCGAGGTTTCCTATGATATCATTCAAGCTCGCACCCTGTCCTTTAATCTTAGAAGTAAAGGAGATTGTTCTGTTACCCAATGCCTCTGTTAGCTGAAGTTTGTGTAAGTTAACGGCATCAGCAATGATTGAGATGTCGGTAGACAGTTTTCCTTTGTGTTGCATGAAAGCCATTATGTTGGCAGCTTTTCCGTCGATATTCAGCTTTCCATTAGGGTCGTTAATCGCTGCCTTACCTGTGAAAATATCGTTCTTATAAATTCCGTCAAGGTGAATATTCTTATAGGTATAGCCCTTATAATAGAAGGAGGAAACGTCACCCTTTGCGGCGATATAGGATAGGTCGGTGTTACCTTCTACCTTGATATTCGTACTTAACTTGCCAAAGTCGTTATTGTCAAGTACTTTTGCAAGATTCAATTCGGTAGTGCTAATCGTTCCTTGGATATTCTTTCCGTGAATAACAGTAGCCAACTGAACGTTACCAGCATCTGTGTTTAACTGTCCCTTTGCTGTATATTTCTCCTTGTTATGGGCGAAAGTACCACGATAGTAGATACTACCAATGTTACTCAATGGCTTAGGTAGGGGTTTGTGCGTAACTTTCGTAATGGATTGAAGGGTGTTCTTGCTAACCTTCAGTGGGCTGAAAGTGAAGTCCCAAATAGGATTCTTTTGGATGTTCCTTACCCATCCTTTCGCCTTAATTTGAGTCGAAAGAGTCTGGTCAGAGACGTTAAGATGTTTTACCAATACAGACTGACTTGTACCTTCTGCATCAACTGTAGCTGTATAGCTGGTCGTCAATGGCTTTAAATCGGGTAGGATAGGGGCAAAGTCGGAAGGCTTTATTGCGGCTTTGAAGTCCTTGATGGTGTAGCGTAAGGTGTTGAAATACAACTTCTTGTTATTGAACTTGTAGGTCGTAAATAACTCCTTTAGCGCAATCTTACTGTTAGTCCCATCGAAGATAAAGTCACGTAATGTGGCTTGCTGCTGATTAGCTTTTAATTCAAAAGCCAACTGCTTCACCTCTAAGCCTGATGCTTCTTTGAAAGCCAATGCCCTAAGGTCAGCCCACACACTCGTGTCATCCAACTTGTTAAGAATGAGATAAGACGAGATGTCACTTACGTTGATATGGTTCAGATTCAGTCTGTTAGGTGTGGTAGGTGCATCTAAACAATCGTATTTAATGCTGCCATGTCGTATCACAAGACTATTAATGGACAAGTGTAAAGGAGTGTGACTTGTCGTGTCCTTAGAAGCCAATGAATCCAATACAAATTGGAAGTTAGGTTTGGCATCCTTACTCGTTTTGTATAGTTCTGCCCGTAAACCAAAAAGCTGTGCAGAGGAAATATTAATCTCACCTGTACGTAAGAGATGCCAGATGTCGACTCTTGCTCCTACTCGTGATGCCGATAACATCTTCTTGTGACTTTGGTCATAGATGAGAATATCGTCTAATACGAAACGATTGATAAAGCCTAAATCAATACGTCCTACGTGCACTTCTGTACCCAATTTGTTGCCCGCTACGTCGCCTACTTTTTGGGCAAGGAAACCCTGTACTGCTGGTATGTGCAGCAGTACGATTATGGTTATGTAAAGACCCGCTATGGTCCATATAACCCATCGTATAATTGTTCTAAGTTTCTTCAATGCGTCTACAAAACTACAAAAAAACCATTTTATACTGAAATTATTATATCTAAATGTGCCAAATCTGCTTAAAATTTGCTACATTTGCAGAAAATAAGCTACGCTCGGCAAATAGAAAGTCCCTTTCTTTGCTCTCGCTTGCATTATTTTTTGGCAGAAAATAGCTACGCTCGGCAAATAGAAAGTCTCCTTTCTTTGCTCTCGCTTGCATTATTTTTAGGCAGAAAATAAGCTACGCTCGGCAAGCAAAAGGATTGTTTACCTTATGTTTTGTGAAGCTTATTTAGGGTTGAAAATATTAAGATGAAATAATATAAAAATCGCTTTATCATTGTTATGGCAAATGTAATTAAGTTACGAAAGGGCTTAGACATTAACCTTACAGGACGCGCGCGAGGAACAGATGTTACCCTGTGAAATCATCTACGGAATACGCTTTGGTTCCAGATGACTTCCCAGGATTGACACCTAAGGTAACCGTTCGTGAAGGCGATCATGTCCGAGCTGGTGACCCATTGTTTGTTGACAAAGGGTGCACTGAAGTTAGCTTCGCTTCTCCTGTGAGCGGTACCGTCACAGCTGTTGAGCGCGGAGAAAGACGTAAAAGTGTTGCGTGTAAGATTGCTGCCGATGCGCAGCAGGAATATGCTGACTTCGGCGTGAAGGACGTGGCGGGCTTATCCGCTGATGATGTCAAGGCTTCATTGCTGCAGGCGGGATTGTTTGGTTATATCAACCAGCTGCCTTATGCTGTTGCTACACGTCCAGACACAGAACCAAAGGCAATTTTCGTGTCTGCACTTCGTGATAAACCTTTGCAGGGTGACTTCGAGTTTGAGTTGAATGGTCAGGAGAAAGACTTCCCAGACTGGTTTGACAGTCTCTCGCTAAGATCGCAAAGGTTTATTTGGGTAGTGGTGCTAAAGCAGTCGGCTTCAGCGTTGACTGGTGCAAAGGGACGCGAAGTAACTGTTTTTCGATGGTCCTCGTCCAGCAGGTAATGTTGGTGTACAGGGTAAATCATATCGACCCAGTCAATAAGGGCGAAGTGGTATGGACTGTTGACCCAACAGCTGTTATCTTCTTTGGTCGCTTGTTTAACACCGGTAAGGTAAACCTCACTCGTCGTGTAGCCATTGCAGGTAGTATGGTAAAGCAGACTGGTTATGTTGATGCCCTCGTTGGTACTCCATTGAAGCAGATTCTTGCAGACAACATCGCTGACGGTTGCAACGTTCGCATCCTCAATGGAAATCCTCTTACAGGTATTATCGCTAATGAAGAATCAGTGCTTGGTGCACATACTTCAGAGGTAACATTGATTCCAGAGGGTGATGATGTACATGAAATCTTCGGTTGGATGCTCCCTCGTTTCAATGACTTCTCTACTTCTCGCAGCTACTTCACTTGGTTGCAGGGCAAGAAGGCGTATAATCTCGATGCACGTCTCAAGGGTGGAGAGCGTCACATGATTATGAGTGGCGAGTACGACAGAGTGTTACCAATGGATATCTACAGTGAGTACCTCATCAAGTCAATTATCTCTGGCAATATTGATAGCCAAGAGCAATTGGGTATCTATGAGGTAAGTCCAGAAGACTTTGCACTCGCTGAGTTTGTTGATAGTTCTAAGTTACCTTTGCAGAAGATTGTGCGTGAGGGCTTGGATATCCTTAGAAAAGAGAATGCATAGGGGTCTTATGAGCCTCACAATAACTTTAACTATAGTTTTCAGATTAAGTTTCTCAGATTTTTTTATCAATCTATGGTAATAATTCAAGAAACAGAAACTTTGGACTTTAAGAACCCTATAATAAAAAGTATTATGAGTTTAAGAAATTATCTCGATAAGATACGCCCAAACTTTGAGGGAGGGCGGAAAAGCTTCACGCTTTCAAGAGTGTCTACGATGGTTTCTGAGACGTTCCTTTATGTTCCCTAATGAGACATCAAAGAGCGGAACTTCTATCCATGACGCTATTGACTCGAAGCGAATTATGAGTTTGGTGGTACTTTCATTGGTACCAGCTATGCTCTTCGGTATGTATAATATCGGCTATCAGAACGCTTTTAGCAGCTGGTAGTTGGCTGATGCTACCTGCTGGGGAATGTTCCTCTATGGTATGCTTTGCCCTGTTGCCAAAGATTCTTGTGTCTTACATTGTCGGCTTAGGTATTGAGTTTGCTTGGGCACAGTGGAAGGGTGAGGAGATTCAAGAAGGTTATCTTGTGTCAGGTATTCTGATTCCATTGATTATTCCTGTAACCACACCACTGTGGATTCTTGTAGCTTGCAGTAGCCTTTGCTGTCATCTTCACGAAGGAAATCTTCGGTGGTACTGGTATGAATATTTTTAACGTTGCTTTGGCTGCACGTGCCTTCCTCTTCTTCTCTTATCCAAGTAAGATGACAGGTGATAGCATCTGGGTAGCAAAGGATTCTATCTTCGGTCTCGGCTATACCTTGCCTGACGGTTTCACAATGGCAACCCCTATTGGGTGAGATTGCTCAGGGCACAAATGTGAACGCATCCGTATGTGATATGGTTGTTGGTCTTATCCCAGGTTCTGTTGGTGAGACATCAGTTATCGCTATCGCTATTGGTGCGGTTATCCTTCTTTGGACAAACATTGCCAGCTGGAAGACAATGTTGAGCGTATTCCTCGGTGGTACCGTGATGGGACTTATCTTCCAGTCAACTGAGGCAACACCAATTCAGTGGTATGAGCACCTCATCTTAGGTGGTTTCTGCTTTGGTGCAGTCTTCATGGCAACTGATCCAGTAACTTCAGCTCGTACAGAGACAGGTAAGTGGGTATATGGTTTCTTCATCGGCGCGATGGCTATTATCATCCGCGTGATGAACCCAGGTTATCCAGAGGGTATGATGCTCGCCATCCTCTTTGGTAATATGTTCGCCCCACTCATCGACTACTGTGTAGTTCAGTCAAACATCAGCAAGCGCGCTAAGCGTGCTAAATAAATAAGGAGGACGAAGAAATGAAAACAAATAGTAATTCTTATACAATTATCTATTCTGGCATCCTCGTGCTGATTGTAGCCTTTTTGCTTGCATTCGTTTTCCAAGCATTGAAGCCAATGCAGGATGCTAATGTGCAGCTTGATCAGCAGAAGCAGATTCTCTTTGCACTCAATCAGGACCGTGATATGAGCAATGAGGAGGCTGTTAAGCTTTGGAAGCAGATTATCGTTGCAGATGATATTATCAATGTAGACGGTCAGGTCGTTGAGGCTGGAAAGCAGGGTGGCGTTGATGCCGGCTTTAAGTTGAATAGCAAGGATGCCAAAGAAGGCAAACTCGCATTGTTCCGTTGCAAGGTGAACGGTGAGGATAAGTATGTTATCCCTGTTTATGGTAACGGTCTTTGGGGACCTATCAATGGTTTCATCGCTATCAATGGTGATAAGAGAACCGTGTTCGGTGCTTATTTCAACCATGAGAGTGAGACTGCTGGTCTCGGTGCAGAAATCAAGGACAGCAAAGCTTGGCAGGATTTATTCAAGGGTAAGCACCTCTTTGCAGGTGACGACACTCAGAAGATTGCACTTGCTGTTGAAAAGAAGATCGAAGACCCATCTACGCAGGTAGATGCCGTAACGGGTGCAACGCTTACCAGTAATGGTGTAACAGAGATGTTCCAGGCAGAGAAAGGTGGACTTCAACCTTACGTTAAATTCCTGAACAGCAAATAACATTCTAATCTTTTTAGAACAATAAGAATATGGATTTATTCTCAAAACAAAATAGAGAGGTATTCAGTAATCCGCTGAACTTGGATAACCCAATTTTGGTTCAGGTTCTCGGTATCTGTTCTGCCCTTGCCGTAACTTCACAGTTGAAGCCGGCGATTGTTATGGGACTTGCCGTTACCATTATTACGGCATTCTCTAATGTTATTATTTCACTTATTCGCAACACAATCCCTAACCGTATTCGTATTATCGTGCAGTTGGTGGTTGTTGCAGCTCTGGTAACTGTTGTTAGTCAGGTGCTCAAGGCGGTTGCATACGATGTAAGTGTTGAACTTTCTGTCTATGTCGGACTGATTATTACCAACTGTATCCTTATGGGACGTCTTGAGGCATTCGCTATGACCAATAAGCCTTGGCCAAGTTTCCTCGATGGTGTTGGTAACGGACTGGGCTATGCTTTGATTCTCGTTGTTGTAGGTGCTATTCGTGAGTTCTTTGGTCGTGGCTCATTGCTCGGTTTCAAGATTCTCCCACAAAGCCTCTATGATGCAGGTTATATGGACAACGGAATGATGTCAATGCCAGCAATGGCACTCATCCTTCTCGGTTGTGTTATTTGGGTTCATCGTGCATATTTCTATAAAGAAGACAAGAAGTAATTATGGAACATCTTATTAGTTTATTCTTCCGGTCCATCTTTGTGGACAATATGATATTTGTTCTTCCTCGGTATGTGTTCATACCTTTGCGGTATCTAAGAGCGTAAAAGACTTCATTGGGTCTTGGTGTGGCCGTAACATTCGTGTTGCTTTGTTACCACACCAATCAACTATCTTTTGCTGACTAAGGTCCTCGGTCCAGACTGTCTTGCAGAGGGTGTTGACCTTACTTATCTTAGTTTCATTCTCTTTATCGCTGTCATTGCTGGTATCGTACAGATTGTGGAGATGGCTGTTGAGAAGTTCTCACCTTCACTTTATGGTGCGTTGGGTATCTTCCTTCCGCTGATTGCCGTTAACTGTGCTATCATGGGTGCTTCACTCTTTATGCAGCAGCGTATCGGTCTTGACCCAGCAAGCACAGTATATTGGTACTGTATGGGACGCACTTGTCTATGGTACAGGTTCTGGTCTTGGCTGGACATTGGCTATCGTGGCAATGGGTGCTATTCGTGAGAAGATGGAATATTCTGATGTACCAAAGCCTTTGCAGGGTCTTGGCATCACATTTATTACAGTAGGACTGATGGCAATGGCAATGATGTGCTTCTCAGGTCTTAAAATCTAAGTAAACAATGGGACAATCTCATAACAATAAGTATTGTGGTATTCCCTTATCACCATCCTTGTGTTGGTGATTCTCCTGCTTGTGTCTAAGAAGTATCTCAGTCCAAGCGGAAAGGTAAAGATAACAATTAACGGTGATAAGGAGATGACCGTCGATCAGGGTACTCAGTTCTGTCTACGCTGAATGAGAACGGTGTGTTCCTCCCTTCTGCTTGTGGTGGTAAGGGTAGCTGTGGCCAGTGTAAGTTGCAGGTAGTAGAAGGTGGCGGTGAGATTCTCGATTCAGAGCGTCCTCACTTCAGCCGTAAGGATGTTAAAGATCATTGGCGTCTCGGATGTCAGTGTAAGGTGAAGGGTGATATGTCACTCAAGGTTCCTGAGTCTGTCATGGGCGTTAAGGAGTGGGAGTGTACTGTTATCTCTAACAAGAACGTATCAAGCTTTATCAAGGAGTTCAAGGTTGCCTTGCCTCCTGGTGAGCACATGGACTTCGTTCCTGGTTCTTACGCACAGATTTCTATTCCAGCTTACGACTGCATCGACTATGATAAGGACTTCGATAAGAATGATATCGGTGAGGACTATCTCGGTCCTTGGAAGCAGTTTAACCTCCTTTCTTTGAAGGGAAAGAACCCTGAGGCAACTGTTCGTGCCTACTCAATGGCAAACTATCCAGCTGAGGGTGATATTATTACACTGACTGTTCGTATTGCAACACCTCCATTCCTACCACGTCCGCAGGTTGGTTTCCAGAACGTACCAACTGGTATCGGCTCTACTTACATATTCTCTCTCAAAGAGGGTGATAAGGTGATGATGAGTGGTCCTTACGGCGACTTCCATCCTAATTTTACTTCTGGTAAGGAGATGATTTGGATTGGTGGTGGTGCTGGTATGGCTCCTTTGCGTGCGCAAATTATGCACATGACAAAGACCCTCCACACTCGTGATCGTGAGATGCACTTCTTCTATGGTGCACGTTCACTCAATGAGGCGTTCTTCCTTGAGGACTTCTGGGCATTGGAGAAGGAATATCCAAACTTCCATTTCCACCTCTCTCTCGACCAACAAGATCCAAAAGGCTGATGAGGCTGGCGTGAAGTACTACACAGGTTTTGCAGTAAACTGCATCCGTGATGAGTATCTTCAGCAGCACGAGGCACCAGAGGATTGTGAGTACTATCTCTGTGGACCTCCAATGCTTATCAAGACAGTTACTGATTATCTTGATAGCATCGGTGTTGATCAGGATGCAATCATGTATGATAACTTCGGATAAATTAATATCCTATTCATATAAAGCGAGGAACCTTATTGGGCTCCTCGCTTTTTGTTTTTGTGTAAATGGGGAAGTAAAAAAGGATTTATGGAAAGTGAAAGAGTCTGCGTATAGGCTAACAATATCTTGTGAACGTGTTATTCGCTTTCAACAAAAGTATTACTTCCTGTATCAACAAATGATATCCTTCCTCCTTTAGCACACATGCAGAATGATTGTTCCGTCAGTTTTGTCTTCCCATTGATACTGTCTTTCAGTGTTGTTTGTTGCCAGCCTTGTGGCTGGGGAATACAAGGTGGATTCGGGGAACTACATTTGCAAATACTGAAACTTGGAATATTCACCATCCCATCTTTATCAGCTTCTGTACCAACAAGAGCATCAGCTATCCTACGGAATGTTTGACTCGTCACTGTCAGTTTGGAATTCTTTACACCAAGAGTACAATGCAGAGTTGCGCCATGTGTTATAATCTTAGGCATTGTTATTCAATATTTAAGATATTCTCATGACTTATAACTTCTCCAGTTTCCGCATCTATAACAAACTCCTCTGTACCAGACATTGTTACACGGCTGACATACCATTTGGCATGGTCTTTACCATGGGGAGAGAAACTGATACGAAATGGAGTATTAGAAAAACTACTTTGCTGCCCTCACTGCTCCACAAGTCTATCCAGCCTTGGCTTTCCATCCAACGAAGTAAATCTTTAGGTTTTATCCTTAATCTCTCAAATTTCTTATCTTCATCCGTTTCCTTTATTAATTTACCATCTTTGTCATATTCTCGCCACATACCGACTTCTATACTCGAACAATAGAATCGTTTTCCTTCTTCCCACAACATACCATTTTTATGATAAATTTTCACATCCTTACAGAAAGTTCTATCCTTTATTTGAACTATAGAATAATAGTTTTTGTCAAAATCTACTTTTAACAATACTCTTGTCTTTCTCAGTATAAACTGTCGACGTTGTATTAGGGTGAAGTTTACTTTTATAATAATCATAATTAAATTTCTCTACTTGCTCCATGTTATTTGAATTTTGTGCGGCGCATGAAAGCATCGCTGTTAATACTAAAAATAAGATATACTTTTTTTCATCTTTTTACTTGCACTTTTATGTTTTAACTTTTCTTTTTATCTCTATTCTTTGTGTCTTATTTTTGGTTTGCCTGACACAATATAAGGATTTATATACATCCACTGCAAATAAAAAAGACTATTTCGTTTTATATTCACATGGTGACTATAGTCAAGCATATTGTTTGTTTTTGTGTATCTATAACCAATTTCACAACGATTAGAATCTCTGAAATCAAAGGTGTGGGCCAAACCAAAGCAATGATAAACCTCGTGCCCTACCGTCGAGGCATTATGACCATCGAAAAACAAGCATGCTTAGAATCGTAATAAGCATATCCATTAATACCTTCGCACGAATCGGCGAAGAAAAACAATTTATAGTATTCGTCATAGACATGTCCATACTTTTTTTGCAAGGTTTGTTCCAATGTCTCCTTCATTTCCCATGACGTATCAAAATTGATTCCATAAATTTTTTCGCCTTTTTTATATGCGTTGGTAAACTCTTCATCTGTACAATCCAGTTCTACGGATTTTACTCCTTCGGGTACGGTAATAAGAGCTTGTTTAAGGGTATTAACAAAAAGATTAGGACCGCCTGTTGCTATTATTCCTACTTTAGCTTCACTTTTTAGCTTCAAGATTAGTTCTAACAGATATTGTGACAACCTTTATCTCTTTCTGGTGTTGCTTTCCATTGGGCAATATCCGTATTTTACCACATTCTTTTTCGTCAGCCTTAACCAACAGCGTTTGTTCCTTATCAAATTCTCCAGAACACGTTATAGTTATAGGTATTTCACCTTCTTTTATCGGAAGAGTAGAAGGGGAAACACTTAACTCCTTACAACCTTCCCCAAATTCCAGTTTTATCATTTTAGGTCTGTCTTTTTTTCCTGGGTTGAACTTTTATTACAGCATTCAATTTTTGCTTCCACTCCATTCATTATGGTCATTATAGGAGTAAAATACGTATATTCGTAACTTTTAGCTTTATTCTCCTCATTTTTTTAACCATAAAATAGTTTTTCCTTTCATAACAGTTTCTTTTGACGAATAATGCTGCTTTTCTAACGTCTCAAACTCAGAATACTGATACTTTCCATCCTTATCTACATACATATAATCAGCAGTTACTTTCTCTCCTTTCTCATTTTCATGTAATGTTGCCCAATAATGCCTTCATCAATATCTTTTTATTTTCTTCTCAAATGCAATATCACCGTTAACACCACTATCGCCCATTCTGTACCAATCAAAACCAAAGGCCCCATTATAGTCTGATGTTGGTTTGAAGTAAACAACAGTGTCACAATCTAAGGTGGGATCAGTTGTTTCGTAGCTCATACCTTGATTTAATTCATTTAATCCCTGCTCCCCTCTTACTTCCATTGTCCCTTGTGAATTAACAATGGCTTTCTCTGCACTATGTATGAATAATCTTTGCTCGCCAACTACATTCGTCTCTGGAGCCTCAATCTTTATTTGATTCTGCGAGTTGAGCAATGTCTTTCCTGCCTGTGTGTGGAAGAAGTCTGCAACAAGCTGCTGCATGAACGGTGTGTTTACCAATATCTTCTGCATTACATTGGTCAGCATCATATTACCAATGTTCGTTGTTTGAGAGTTTCCAACATTAACTTGTAGGTCGTGACCTACCATTAAGGACATATCATTACCAGCATAGAGCTGTATGTTCTTAGGGGCATTAAGCAAGATGTTTCATTTCCATCCAAATGAATGGAACTACCGCCTGCATCTTTTATTTCAAGTGACTTATTATCATCGTTGAGGATAACAGAAATACCACTACGTGTCTTAAGACTTTTAATACTATTATTTGAACCTCCACCGTTACCGGTCACTCCATTAAACAAGCTGCCTAAGATGTATGGTCTTGCGGGGTCACCATGACTGGAAGCCGAGGAGGACTTGGTCGCCCACCTCTGGGATGAATACAAAACCACGGTTGCTCTTTACATCGTCACTGCTACCACCATCTGGTGTCATCACACGTACCCAACCTGTCTGCATACCATTCGTTTGCCAGTTCATTCGTACGCGCACACGGCCCTTGCCCTGTGGGTCAGCATTACTAAGCACGGTTGCCATCTGTGTCTCAGCTAATGGCATACGCACCTTTGGACTTGGCAGTGCCTTTATCGTTGCAGGGATAGCCTTAAAGCGGTTCTTATAGTAGCTTCCTTGGCTCACCTCGTGGGTTATCTCAATAATGATAAAGTTACCCAAACTCTCCTTAGATATATTTCCTACACGCTCTAAGAATGAGCTCTAAAGACTTACCACAGAGCCTACACGCAGGGTTGGCACCTGACTCTCAGCCGTGATGTAGTGTGTCTCAGCAGTCTCAGCTGCCTGCTTACGCCCCATGTAATTAATAAGTTCCGACTCATCGCTGATACGTGGCAATGCACGCTGTCTTGCTGGCTTTGAGAACAATCCTAATGATGCACGGAAGGCACCTCCCGACAGTTTATCATGTCCAATGGCTTGATCTGGTGTCATTCTCTCCATCTCACGGTCCGAACCAGAGTGGTAAGAGAACACCTGCTCTGAACGTGCGAGTGTCTGCAAACCGATGTCAAGTGACGACAGCGTCGTGCCGTATTCCAGTCTAATTGGATCAGCCAATTTCTTTGGTTTTCCGAAGATTAGTTTAGTTCCATCGTAATACATCCACTCTTGATACTGATGAGCAAGACGACGGATAAAGTCGAAGTCGGACTCTTCGTATTGGCAGATATAGTCCTTGTTCTCTTTGAATTCTGGATTTAACTCTAATTGCACCTTCGCTTGTTCGCATAGCTTTTTCACTACATCCCCAATGGTAGTATCATTCCATGAGAAGCAGCTATGTGCTGTTTCCATTCTGTAAGTAGCAGAGTAGCCAGAAACGATGATACATCCAAAGTCACTTCCTTCTCGGTGTAATTGTACATTTGTCACCACACCCACGAAGATAGGAGTGTTTGCAGCCTTTACAACGATGCTCTCTCCGAGCCAGTCCTTGCTGCTATTGATATTATGTACATATCTATTGCTACCCGTTTCCAATTCAACAGACATTTGGAAACGATGATGTGTACCTATGTTTTGTTCAATCTGTAGAGAAATAAAAGAAGAAAGAGACTTCTTTCCTACGCTGATAGTAATGGGGTTGAAAGGAATTGACATTAAATATTTGTTTTGAGATAAAATAAAGCTAATAGGCGTGTGTTGGAGTATTATATTTCCAGTCTAAGAAGATAGATTATAAGTGCAATACAAAGTTGACTTAAGTCCCCTTTGAATATTGAAAGCAAAAAGGACCATGCTAAGCATAGTTTGCTCTGCATAGTCCTTCTGTTTCCTAAGTTTATGTGCGAGGCCAACGGTTGTCGAGCTCTGCATTACCTACTGTGATGTTCTCAGCAGAGAAAGTCATAGCGATGGTCATAGGAGCCTCGTTGTTAACGTCGAGCGTTTCTTTGTAGTGAACGATGTAAGCATTCTTGAAAGAAATCTCCTTCATCTTAGCATCTTCCTCACTCTTCTTGTAGATAATCTTACCCTCAACAGGCTTGAACTGGCTGTTAAGCATAGCCTCAATGGTAGAAGTGTCATCAGTAGACTCGATAGTTACGCTGATGCGACCGCCAGAGATGCTTGATGCAGGCTGCCCTTCTTGTCAGTAGTGCGGCTGAACTCATAGTTAGAAAAGAGTACATCATACTCCTTACCACCTAATTCCAAAGTTGCTCTAAATGAACTCATAATTGAAAAAGTAAGTTGTTAGAAAAAAATGATAATAAGGCACCCTTATCATCTCCTAATATTATAGGAAATAAAAAGAGAAAAACCCTCAACAACTTCTTGAAGTCCCCTCTGTACGGCTGTTAAAACAGTCTTGCTCTTGGAAAGAAGAGGAAGATTCACAATCTGTTGTCTTTTAACAATGACAAAAATAGAAATATAATTTCATTACAACAAATTTAAAAACAATATATAACAGATATTTAAGTTTTAATACAAGCAACGCTTAACTTGAGTTGTAAATCGAGATTGTATCTACAACAATGCTCAGTATAAAGCTTTTATCATAAAGTAAATTCTCCTCTAACAACACATTTCCTTGTCAAAAGCAAGACAAATGTATATTTTCTATAAATTAGTCGATTAAGAAACTCAATGGAAATAGTGAAGTTCTGCTACCTGTTATTAATGATACAAATAGCAGATTTTTGACTATATATGCTTATCTCCAAAGTGGTTCACTTTTCCCACTCTTGTGGGAAGCCAAGTGCATTCAAATCTATCTCAGGATAATTCGCAAAAAGCGTCTTTATCTTTTGGAACAAATCATTGTTTGGAGAGATGATATTCAAGAAATATTTGATGATACATATATTATAGTATACACGAAGTGAATTCGTCGTTCTGCCTTCAAAGCATCGGGAATAGAAAGACCTCTTAATTGTAGTAAAGAAACAAGGTCGTGGGGTGATGTATAGCTTTTTGCCGAAAAGGTATTGTGTTTGTCATATAATATTAAAAAAACGACCCGTACATTTGAGCATCGTTGAGAGGCTTGGCGGGTTTTAGCATCGCAAATGTACAAATATTACTTGGATAATACAAACTTTTAGGAAAAAGATGTTAGAAACAATACAAAAACAAGAATTTCTGAAACATTGTGGTCTAATGACCGATTTGGGTTTATCATTCTTTAGTTCCGCTATTAGACTGACAAGACATTATGCTCGATGGCAATTTCGTTATTTTAAACTTGTTGCCTTCGATAATTTCTATGATACCCTTTTCTTCAAGAACCAATAAATAATCTTTTAAGAGACTCTGAATATCTCTATTGTTTGTAAAGTCTTCTACAGACCAAATGCTACCCAAATTTCTATAGAAAAACTCCAGTTTGTTTTAGAAACTCCTTTTTTTATTTTATTTTCATAAATATCTGTGACTAAATTGAATTATCTCCCCAGTTGTCAAATTAATTAGTCGGTCAATTTTTATTTGGCTATTAGTTATAAATTGTAAACCACATCCTTCCAATTTTTAACCTTTTCTTTCTGGAAAACTTTTACATAAGACTTCTTTATATTCTGCACTCATGTATTTACCATTAAAGCAAAAAAATTCTTACCTTCGTATTTATCAAAACCGAATGTTCTTTTTAGCAAAGCTGAATTTTTCTTTCAGGGCAAAGATAATTATTTTTATTTATATAGCCCGATAATAGTAGCAAAACTGTAATAAGTCCCTATTGTTTCTATGTATCATTCTTGTTTAGTGTTTAGGCTCTGTAAAAGAAAAATTCGTTAGTTGAAAATTCGTTGATGCTCTTTTGCCTTCGAGAAGACGCCTAATTGGCTTGCAAAAGATGCCCTTTAAGCCTCTTACTAACGCCCTTTTGAAGGCTAATTAGTCATCCCTTAAAAACTATATTTCAGCATAAAGCCTGTACTGACAAGCTCTATGCTGATTCTTTTTATAAGGTCCAAAAGAACTCTCATAGCTCTTTTGAAGTTATATGCTGCCGCAGCTAATAAGACATTGATAGCATCTCCTTTCACACCTTTATAAAAGTTGCGAGATAATCGATGGTCTGCTTTAAGATGTCCTATGGTTGGCTCTATACCTGCTCGTTTACAAAATAGTTTGTGTTTCTTTTTCTTTTGGTAGTAGCTATCTTTAGCTTTAGGAGTGTCTGGGATGAGTATCTTTGTCTGTCCAATCTGCTTTATACCTCTATACCCTCTATCTCCTGCTAACTTATCAACCTGCTTTCCTGTCATCCTTTGGGTTTGTTCCAACGTCTTTTCGATAGTATGCCCATCATATTCATTCCTAAAAGAACATGCACCCAAAATAAGTCCTGACCATGAGCGAAGAATAGATACTTTATTACCAAACTCATATTGCTTATGTTCCTTACCTTTGCTGAGGCAAAACCACATCTAGTTCGTGCAGGGAATATACTTTTGTTCTTTTGACTTTCGATTCTGAGAAAGAACTCTATAATATAGTTCAAACATCTTCTCATATCCTTTCTTTCCCTCAAGATTACGCTCTAATTCTCTTACCAATCTTCCCTGCTATGGTTCTTAGTTGTCTATCTGCCTTAAGAGCCTTTCTTACGATTCTTGGGATGATTACGAAAAACGTTGAGAACGGTAAATCCCTTTCAACGTACGCGTGTAACTCTGTCGTAGAGGAAGACACTTGTCATGAACTATCTTCAGAACGTTTTTGATTATCTTTTTATGCAACTTCGCATCTGTAGGATAGGTTATATTCTTCTCCTGCACGGTAGAATCAATGAAAGCTGTATCAAAATGATCTTCGTCATCATGGTCGGTATTAACACGGATGCTCTCTGCTAATATTAACTCCATACCTTCCTCACCTATACGATTTCTGAAGTGAACTAACTCGGAAGCGTCACAGGGGTTATTTGGGCATAAAATTCAAGTCCACCACAAAAATATTGATAGTAGCATTCTCACTCCATTGAGAAACCACCATTTTCATCTGAAACATTACGCAAATGTTTTTAAGATTAAAAGACCACACATCAAGCGAATAGGATGAGCGGGGCGACCATTAGTATTGCAATACAATGGAGAAAAAGCATTTTCAAAAACACTCCCAATTAATCTTATTACTAAGTTGGAAAAGGGGATGTTGATGACTAAGCATGTCCTCTAAAGAAGAGAACATAGAGAATGTTTGGATGTATCGTTTAAGCATAAATATCTGCAAGATTTATAATGTAAAAGTACAAAACTTGCAGATATAAGCAAATGATTTGTAGTATAATATACTGTGAATCAGAGGAATATTAGGCTTTTTAAGGGTAGACTAATTAAGCACCTCTTTTGAAAAAGCAATTCAGTAATTCGCTGATATCAAATAACTTATAAGGGCGAAAAAAATTCACAGGCTTTCTGGCTCTTTACCTGACTTTTATTTATCTATTTTGTAATTATATTTCAAGATAGCAGACAGTCAAAGTTCTATATGGCTGAGTTTAAGAAAAATACGATTGCCAACAATATCTTTGAAGATAATACTCCAACCAGCATTTACGTTATCATTGAATGATAGGGTATGTTCACTTTTGGTTGTTAAACTTTTTGTGATTATCTTCAAGACCGCCACCAGTAGTTCCGTTAAAGAGCTACCCATAACGTATAGTCTTGTTGGGTCACCATGGCGGAAGCCGAGGAGGACTTGGTCGCCCACCTCTGGGATGAATACAAAAGCCACGGTTGCTCTTTACATCGTCACTGCTACCGCCATCTGGTGTCATCACACGCACCCAACCTGTCTGCATACCATTTGTCTGCCAATTCATTTCGCACACGCACACGGCCCCTGCCCTGTGGGTCAGCATTACTGAGCACTGTTGCCATTTGTGTTTCTGCAAGCGGCATACGCACCTTTTGGACTTGGCAGTGCTTTTTATCGTTGCAGGGATAGCCTTAAAGCGGTTTTTGTAGTAGGTTCCTTTGGTTCACCTTGTAATAGCTTACATTTCAATCATATTTCTCCTAAAGGATTGTATGTCTGATTGAAGGCAGAGGGCGGCTTGTTTTTATTTGCATGATGTTTGGCATAGCAATCTGTCCTGTAGTTTGGATAGTAATACAATCTTTCATTCCCAAGTCGCAAGTTCCTTTACAAGTTCCAAGTAAAGGAGATGACGAGCCATTGATACTCACTCCGTCGTATGCTCCTGACCAACCTGTAACAACTGGTGTACAAGGCTTTTGATGGGTAGGATTTGTTACATATGGCAAAACCTACACCTTCAAACACGTTACCAAGCGTCTTGTCTGTTGCTACTAACTTGCCGTTCATGCATACGGCATCATTGTCCGTAACTTTTTAGAAAGCCAGGCGCCGTTCCAAACTGAGCAGCTACAGATGCTCTGTTTACTACATATTCGTCTTCCATTCTTCTTCACTGATTTGTTTTAATTCAAGTTTTCGCGTGTAATACCCCTCGTCTTCTATTTCAACCTCTAACATAATCTGGATATGGTCGAACGCTCCTTTCTCTGTTTTATGTACGTATGCTTTTCCCCACATGCGAAAAGAACCTTCCTGTTCTGTCTTTATCTCTGGAATGCTCAAAAGTATTTCGTTTTCGTTTTCGTCCTCTATTGACAGGCAAAAAGGTTATTACATCTCCTACAAAGAAATCAACCAATCTGTACTCACGAGCAGTAATCGCTCATGCACAGCGTTGCAAGCTGATAGATATTACTCTGCGAAATACACTGCAGTACTTCTTTCTCGTCTTGCACTTTTTCAATACAGCCTTTGACATAGTCAGCTACCAGCGAATCCTGCTCATCAGTAATCTATGATTTTCTGTCCCTCTGTAGCATATCGCTCTCTCACCCTCATCAATATTCTCAATCCCTTTCGCTTCTCCCAAGTCATCCATGCGTACTGTCATAGGATAGAGCGCATTGCCTAACCATGACATGATGAAATCGAAATCTTGAAAGCAATTATGTTTTTCTTTTCTAATAGTAAAATATAATGAACCTGAGTTCAAATAGAGGACCTTTATTTTTCTATTGTATCTAAACTTTGTACCATTTGTTTGGATTGCTTCTGATAGCAATTTATATGTTCTATCGTAATGTTTTTTCCCCATATTATCCTTCTATAATACTACGACGAAGATTACTGGTTGCACCATGTCCCTATTTCATCTCTAGCTGATAAATGTAAAAATCTTCTTCTAATTCCTTTTAATAATTTATCAGCCTCTTCTCCTATTGGTCTAATAAAATCTATACCTTTGGGGATAAATTTTCCATACAATCTTTTTATCCAAGCTTATCCGATAAAAAGGTTTCCTTTGAAGAACTCTTTTTCAGGTAGTCAGCAGCCCTGACCAATTCTGGAAAATCTTCAGGGATAGCCCATTTCCTTTTGGACATTTGATTGTTTTTAAGTTTTATAGAAGTAGCAACTTGATACATAATATGTAGAGGTATACGTGCATAATAATTATAAACTGGACGATACGGAGGAATTCCTTTACGTTTTTGGTTTTTATATCAATATCATTATACTTTCTTTTTCACTAAACTTCAGAATAGCATCATTATAATCTCCTGTGGAAATCCATTTCTTTCTAATAAGATATCTAATGGTAAATATCCCCTAAAGTCACGATTATGATTACCTTTTTATAAAAGTTTTTCTGATGGATAGCCATTTCTATATACAAAAACTCTATTTCTGGATTAGTATATCCGCCTCCAATATCACTATGTGCTCCAGGAAGCACATACTCTATACAATTTTTCCCTAGTCCCATGGCTGAATTAATTGTTGTTAAAGGAAAATAGCGTCTATATTCATTAGCAGCAACCAAGTGTACAGCAGATCCAATATTACTTGGAATATTGAGATGAGTATGTTTGGATGAATCACTTATAATCTGATTAAGACCTTCTGAGGAAACAGTATCGAACAATCCTATAAATCGGATATGTATTTTCTTATATCTTTTTCTTTACAAAAATTCTTGTAATCTACAATGAAGATAAAATATGAATCATGTAAGGTATAGTTAACAAAATAACGGGCAGCAGTAGCACCTCTACTAAAAACCGAATACGTCAAATGTAACACTCTCCAAATAGGTTTTTCTGTATTTGACCATCATCGCTTTTAAGTACTCATCGAGAAACAAATCGTTTGCTCTGCTTAACTTATATTGTATCTCCCATAGCCCAGTTCCCTAAGCTGAGCCAAATAAAAGTGCTATCTTCATCACCAGGGATACCACTTTTCTTCTTGAACTTTTTTTGGTGGCTGTTCCTGGTCCTTCTATATAAATCTTGCTGGTAAATGAATCATTTTCATCATACATCTCCCATAAATGTACAACATTTGTAAAGTCAGCATTATAACTGTCATATCCTTCTTCTTTCTTTTTAGTTTTAGGGTTATACATCCCTTTTTATTATTGTTAGTTTTTGGTTGTGTAAAATATTATACAGGTTATTTCCCGTTCCATCAAAACCCGATAGTTGCATTAAGACCTTTTGCTTTTTTTGAGGCTATGCTATTTTCTATATTTATACCACAAATTCTATTAGTATATACTCTGCTCATAATCATTCTCCTATAAACTTAATGTCTTCTGGGTTAATGTCTCGATGGTTATCATATATAATCTTAGCGCTTGAGGGTGGTTGATCTGTTTTCTGACAGAATACTAGGATTCTTGTTCTTGATAATAGTATTCTTTTCTCGCCCACATTAAGAGAGATATCGAATTTATTATTATATTTGCTTGTATACACTGTTAAGTTCCCCTTTTTTCTTCGTTCAATACCATTAAATACTTTTGGGAAGGCATCTAATATCTCTTGTTCATCGAAGTAAAACTCTCCGGAATAAGTTTTATCTCCAACTTCCCAATCCATGTAAAATTGTTTTAAACGAGCTTGTTCTTCTTCCTTAATTCCATCACAAGCATAGTTAAACTCTCCGTTTATAAAATGCCATACTATTGAGAGACTATCCAATTTGCTGTTTTTGTTCTCAAAGATACATTGAATATCATAATTGTATCGTTCATTGTATTTGTCCCAAAGTTCATAAGGAATTCCATTGACCTTCAGATTTTCGCTCTGTTCTTTAGTAAGGCAACCTTCAGAATAATCCTTCACAGAATTAGCAACGAGGGGAGCATCTTTTGCAAAGTCCTCAAGTGACATCTCTACAGGGTGGGCGTGTATAGTGTCACAGATGAGTACATTTCATGCTACCTTCTAAATAAAAGCCGATCTTACCACCAGGTAGCATTGTTATAGAGAAGTCTTTATAAGTAGTATGTTTTTATCATACGCATCATAATATCCATCACGTAATAACTGTAATATCTTTGTTGAAGCGTATCGGAAAATTTAGTATGAACTTCATAAATTTTTACTCTCAGTATATGACATGCCATAAAGCATTAATACTATTTGGAATATCAAGTCCTTCCGTATCTTCTAATTGCTCAAAACTAACTTTTCCTTTTGGTTACAGCAATCCCTGCATCACTATAAGAATTCATATAGGATATTCTTCACCATCCGAACCGTATCCCAATGATACATATTTTGTTTCAACAGGATAATTCCGTGGTGCGAAATGCTTGAGTCCACTGAATTTTTGTCTTATAATTCATATTTAAATCACGTTTACAGGCAAAGCTCTACAAGTAAAAAGCTATATTAATTCCCCACATAAATAAATATCTTTTTCATTCTATCCTTTTTGCTATATCAACTTTCATTCCACTCTTTATATACATATGGATGCTATATTAGTTTCATCTTCAGATTCCATATTTATTTCTGCAAATGAATGTATTACTGTATTTTTTTCTCAGTTGTAACATTCAATGCGCCTTTAACGTAATGTGTAGTATCACCCTCAACATGAGAAGTAACATCTTTAGAAACAATACTACTGAAATGTCCTTGTACATTCATAGAAGAATCACCCCAATAGACAATGCAGCATTTTCTCCACATTCATGTTGAAATTCTCACCCACATTTACATTCATGTTCTCTGATGCATTGATGTTGACATTCTTTGTATTGACATTTACTTCTTCGGCAGAAGATATGGTGATAGTGCCATTTAATTCATCTATGAATATTTTATTGGCACGAGTGGTCTGTAGGAGGATGGTATGGGCAGTATCATCAAAGGTAACGGTAGAGCCGCTTCGAGTGGTAAGGCTTTTCTTGTGGTTGGCAAAAGCCTCCCTTGCCCTGTAACTCCATTAAACAAACTACCTAAAATATATGGTCTTACTGGGTCACCATGGCGGAAACCGAGAAGGACTTGGTCGCCTACCTCTGGGATAAATACAAAACCACGGTTGCTCTTTACGTCATCGCTGCTACCACCATCTGGTGTCATCACACGCACCCAACCAGTCCGCATACCATTCGTCTGCCAGTTCATACGCACACGCACACGGCCCTTACCCTGCGGGTCTGCATTGCTGAGCACCGTTGCCATCTGTGTTTCTGCAAGCGGCATACGCACCTTTGGACTTGGCAGTGCCTTTATCGTTGCAGGGATAGCCTTAAAGCGGTTTTTATAGTAACTGCCTTGACTCACCTCATGCGTAATCTCGATAATGATAAAGTTACCCAAGCTCTCCTTAGAGATATTTCCTACACGTTCCAAGAAAGAACTATAGAGACTTACCACAGAACCTACACGCAGGGTTGGCACCTGACTCTCTGCTGTGATGTAATGTCTCAGCAGTCTCGCCGCCTCGCTTACGACCCATGTAATTAATAAGTTCCGACTCATCGCTGATACGTGGCAATGCACGCTGTCTTGCTGGTTTGGAGAACAATCCTAATGATGCACGGAAGGCACCTCCCGACAGTTTATCATGTCCAATGGCTTGGTCTGGTGTCATTCTCTCCATCTCACGGTCCGAACCAGAGTGGTAAGAGAACACCTGCTCTGAACGTGCGAGTGTCTGCAACCCAATGTCAAGTGACGACAGCGTCGTCTCGTATTCCAGCCCTAATTGGATCAGCCAATTTCTTTGGTTTTCCGAAGATTAGTTTAGTTCCATCGTAATACATCCACTCTTGATACTGATGAGCAAGACGACGGATAAAGTCGAAGTCGGACTCTTCGTATTGGCAGATATAGTCCTTGTTCTCTTTGAATTCTGGATTTAACTCTAATTGCACCTTCGCTTGTTCGCATAGCTTTTTCACTACATCCCCAATGGTAGTATCATTCCATGAGAAGCAGCTATGTCTGTTTCCATTCTGTAAGTAGCAGAGTAGCAGAAACGATGATACATCCAAAGTCACTTCCTTCTCGGTGTAATTGTACATTTGTCACCACACCCACGAAGATAGGAGTGTTTGCAGCCTTTACAACGATGCTCTCTCCGAGCCAGTCCTTGCTGCTATTGATATTATGTACATATCTATTGCTACCCGTTTCAATTCAACAGACATTTGGAAACGATGATGTACTCCTATGTTTTTGTTCAATCTGTGAGAAATAAAAGAAGAAAGAGACTTCTTTCCTCACGCTGATAGTAATGGGGTTGAAAAGGAATTGACATTAAATATTTGTTTTGAGATAAAATAAAGCTAATAGGCGTGTGTTGGAGTATTATATTTCCAGTCTAAGAAGATAGATTATAAGTGCAATACAAAGTTGACTTAAGTCCCCTTTGAATATTGAAAGCAAAAAGGACCATGCTAAGCATAGTTTGCTCTGCATAGTCCTTATGTTTCCTAAGCTTATGTGCGAGGCCAACGGTTGTCGAGCTCTGCATTACCTACTGTGATGTTCTCAGCAGAGAAAGTCATAGCGATGGTCATAGGAGCCTCGTTGTTAACGTCGAGCGTTTCTTTGTAGTGAACGATGTAAGCATTCTTGAAAGAAATCCTCTCCATCTTAGCATCCTCTTGCTCTCTTGTAGATGATCTCACCTCAACAGGCTTTGAACTGGCTGTTAGCATAGCCTCGATGGTAGAAGTGTCATCAGTAGACTCGATAGTTACACTGATACGACCGCCAGAGATGCTTGATGCAGGCTGACCCTTCTTGTCAGTTGTGCGGCTGAACTCGTAGTTAGAAAAGAGTACATCATACTCCTTACCACCCAATTCCAAAGTTGCTCTAAATGAACTCATAATTAAAAAGTTTTAAGTTGTTAGAAAAATGATAAACGAGGCACCCTCATCATATCCTAATATTATAGGAAAAACAAAAAGAGAAAAACCTCAACAACTTCTTGAAGTCCCTCTGTACGGCTGTTAAACAGTCTTGCTCTTGGAAAGAAGAGGATGATTCACAATCTGTTGTTTTTATGACCTCAAAAGTAAAAATATAATTCTATAAAAGCAAATTAAAGATGTAAAATAACATAAGTTTAACATTTAAAAGCTAAATGCTTACCTTACTTTGAGGGTTGGAGAAACACCAAGTCATTATAAGAATAAACTTGTCAACTTATCAGTTTATTTACTTATCCACTTGTCTACCCGCATAGGTTTGTAAATATTTTTCAGCCTCTTAAAATTCAAATGATGCTTAATAGGCTTTTTGAAAAGACGCCCTTTGGGCTTGCAAAGATGCCCTTTAAGCCTCTTACTAACGCCCTTTTGAAGGCTTATTAAGCACCTTTTGAAAAGCAATTCAGTAATACGCTGATATCAAATAACTTATAAAGGCGTAAAATTCACAGGCTTTCTGGCTCTTTACCTGACTTTTATTTATCTATTTTGTAATTATATTTCAAGATAGCAAGCATTGAGATTTAAAGTTTAGACATCAAAGATTAAGGTAAAAAACCTCACACAGAGGAGTGTACTTGTGTGAGGTTTAATCTCAATTGTGGAAAAGTTCAAAGCTATAAACTCTAATCATAAAGTTCAAAGTTCAAACCTCAATGTTCAAAGGTCAGTGTTTATACCTTTGGTGAGTCTTACGTTCATGCTCGGTGAGGAAGCCGCAGCGGTAAGCATAGAGAAGCTCTTTGAGGGCTTCAATCTGCAGACGGAGTTCCGTACCCTTATCGGTGTCCTCAACACGCAGGCGCTGTTGGTTCATCTCAACAATCTGAATGGTTGAAACAATGTCTGTTCCTCGTTCGATGGCATCTTCTGTTGATGTGAAAGGCTCATGCTGTACGAGTTGGAAGCCACGTGAGTGATAGACGAGGGTATAGCCTGCAATACCTGTTTCCTTGTGGTAGGCTTGTGAGAAACCTCCATCAATCACCATCAGTTTGCCGTTTGCCTTGATAGGATTCTCGCCCTTGACAACATGAACAGGGACATGGCCATTGATAACGTGACGGTTAGGAAGTGGCACATCAAACTCATCTAAAATCATATCTACAATCTCCTCGTTGTCGCGCATCCCAAAGTAGTAGCCCTTCTCCTCGTGGTGCGTCTCCTTTTCAGCGATGAAGTAGCGTTCGAAAGTAGCCATCTTTGCTTTGTCGAAGAGCGGACTATCTGGTCCACACCAAAGGAAGAGGAAGAAGTCGATAGCATCTTGACGCTCTTCATCTGTCTGCAGTTCGTTATTTTGTCTGGAAGGCAGAACGAATCTTCATACCCGTCTGATAGAGTAGTTCCTTACCTTTCAACTTCACACCTGGACCAATCTCAACCTCTTTCAGTTTGCCCTCTTTCGTGAGTGGGATAGAAGCATGATAAAGGAGATTATGGTTGAAGACGTTATACATACAGCCGTGGCGGAGCAGAGAACGAATATGGCTGCGCAACTTCTCACTACCAGTAAACGACTGATGAAGACGATCGATGAGTGCCTGTTCAGCCTCAGTAAGCTGTTCTGGATTCTTTGGGTCGATGGTTGGGAAGTTGCATGAACGCATCTTATATTCCTTACCATCAAGGGTAATCGTACCCTTCTTGTAGTCGATAGCTTTGAGCAAACGGCGATCGTCCATCTTCCAAAGCGGATGACGGCTAATCATCTGTGACTCAATCTTAAACTGAAGGACGCTGATAGCCTTGTGCATCTGTGCTGTCAGAGCCTTGCTACGCTCATCGAGTGGATTGTCTTTTGGTACCTTAGGCATGAACTCCTCACATGGATCATCACCATAAACATCCATTGCGAAGGTAGCCAACTGAATAAGATTGATACCATATCCGTCCTCAATGGTAGCCATATTGGCATAACGCAGAGCTATACGAATAACATTACAGATACAAGCATCGTTACCAGCACAGGCTCCCATCCATAGGATATCATGGTTTCCCCAAGTGACATCCCAGTTGTGATAGTTCTTCAAGGTGTCCATAACGATGTGGGCACCCGGTCCACGATCGTACACATCACCTAAGATATGCAGCTGGTCAATGACTAATCGTTGGATAACCTCACAGATTGCAATATGATGAAGTCGTCAGCCTCGTCCAGTAGAGATAATTGTCTTGATGATAGCACTCACATAGTCGGTCTTGTCTTTATCGTCTGCATGTTCGTGCAGCAACTCCTGAATGATATAAGAGAAATCATCCGGTAAAGACTTCCGAACCTTTGAGCGTGTGTATTTGCTGGACACATCACGGCATACCTCTATCAATCGGTGTATGGTGATATGATACCAGTCTTTGATATCCTTTTCCTCTTTCTTAACGAGCTCCAACTTTTGTTCTGGATAATAAATCAGTGTACAAAGTTCTTGCTTTTCAATGTTTCTTAGTCTTTCACCAAAGAGCTCGTTTACCTTTCTTTTAATGTTACCAGAGGCATTTTTAAGCACGTGTTGGAAGGCTTGATACTCACCATGAATGTCGGCAAGGAAGTGTTCAGTACCTTTTGGTAGGTGTGCGATAGCCTCAAGGTTGATAATCTCAGTTGTAGCGTCTGCAATATTTGGGAACGACTTTGCTAATAGTCGTAAATAACGTTCATCCTTTTTTAAATCGTATTTCTTATGTGTCATGCGTTAATGTCTTTGTACGAAATTATTTCTTTTGATGCCCTTTGTTTTCCTATCATCTCGTGGTGGGATAGGCATGAATCCCTCTTTAAGTAGCACCTTCTCCGCAAGGAACTGTATCATACGACGTGAATAGCGATAGAGGCGGAGGTGGCGGAGTACGTCTGCAAGTCGGTCTTCGTCGTAATCATTATACTTTATAACTGTGTATAAATCAGCCAACATACGTAAGGAAAGTTTTTTCTTTCGTTCTATCTGTCGAGTGTTGGCAATGATGATTGCTATCTTTTTGATGATAGCATCTTCCTTATTGGAGTAATCACTGAGTCGTTGGCGCGTCATTGGCTGGTTGCCTATCAGCTTATCTGTGTCAACCGATGTCGTTTCTTTGGGTAACAACAATGGGAATCGCTCTATGGCTGCGGTATCGATAGTGGGCGCATTGAGTTGTAAACGGCTGATACAGTTGTCCACAATCTCTCTTATTCCCTCGTCATCAGCATAGAGGAAGATTCTTCGCCATTGTTCTGGATTCAGACTTCGCAGGTTTAGAAGTTGGTCACTGGGCAAGAGGTTGTGGGTTGTCTCTTGTGCTAAACCAACGTGAAGCAGACTTGGAACTGCATCTTTCTCCATTGCTGTCATGGCGAATTGATAGCGTGTGTCAAGCACTTTACGATAGAAAGAAATCGTTTGCTGCGCCATTTCGTCATCGCTCAACGAACTATTAAGAACGCTATCTTGTACGATGTCAATGCGTTGTGTCCATCCTAACTTTAGAATGTCTTGCCTTTCTTGCTCGTTAGTCACAAGGAGAGCATCCATACCTCGCACCATCTTCGCTTGATAGAGTAGCGTCTTTATCTTCTTAGTAGACTTTTGCTCTGTCGTTCTTGCTTTCTCATCAAGTGCCCAATGGGGTGAGAACACTACCGCACACTGCTTTTTAGCAGCCCAATTAGCATGTGTGGCAGCTTTGCGTTCCCAACAGGTATGAATATGAACGATATCAGGTTGGAAGTCAGCAAGGAGTTTTTTGAAATCCCCTTGTTGTGTAACCGTCTTGACATCAGCATATTCTTTCTGCGCTGTGGTGAGTCGTAGAAAGTAATCAGAAAGCAGATTGCCTGCCTTTATGCTGTCTATGTAATGGATGATGCGCATTTATAGTTTGTGAGATATGAAGTCATATTTGTCTGCACGATGGTATTTCAACTTATAACCAAGGTGCTTCCATGCGATAGCAATCTCGTATGGGATAATCTTCCATGCTGGAATATCTATATCAAAATGTCTCAGTGCTTTCTTTCCAATGACTAAGCGCAGAATGATAGAGATGATAAGGGATAGTCCTGCAGCGATAGAAATCGTCCACATTCCCAATAGGAGCGAGACTACAAGTGCAATACATTGCACGAGGTAGTGCCATGTAATGCCGTTTGGTCGACATAAGAGAGGAAACGATGCTGTGGTGTTCGTTCCAAATGTTGGCGATTCTCCATATAGAAAAGGTGTGTACCGAGCCAAACCTTCTCTGTTGGTTCCTCTTCTATGAGTGTTCCTTCAAATGAATTTTCAAACACAAGGTTGTTACCACTTGCATATTTGTTTACCATGAAGTCGTATTCTCCACGTATATATTTGAGGTTTCCGCGGAATCCTTCCTCACGTAAGAAGCGACTCTTACGGAAAGCTAAAGCATTAAACGGACACGCGTAGGACTTATTATGCTGATATTCACGCATAAAATAGCGTGCCAAATAATGTCTTTCGAAGTGTCGATAAGCGGGTGTTTCATCCTCATAACGAGTATAACCCACAACGAGTTCTTTGTCTTCTTGGCAGTTTCTGGCTATAGCTTGCAGCCAATTATCACCCGTTGGATAGCAACAGATGTCTGCCATTATCACCCAATCATACTTCGCAGCCTTCACTCCTAATGTTATAGCAAGTTTCTTCTTGCTCATATAACGTGATGATTCAGGGATGAAGGTGGTGTATAGATGCGAGTTAGATGCAAAGCGTTTCAGTACATCACTCGTCTCATGATCATTCTGTGGAGCCACAACAATCACCTGAAAGTCTGCTGATAGTCCTGATTCAGATAGAGTGGGAGATTCTTTTGCAGCTCCCTGTGCATTGTCATGGGGTGTAAAGATAATCGAGATAGGAGGTAAAGTTGGGAGTTGCTCTTCAGTGACAACAGGTTCCGTTATTGCTTCCTTCTCCTCCTCTACAGGCTCATCTTCATTACTTGTTTCTTCACTTTCGGCTGTGGAAGTTGGCACACCATACGCTGCAATCCTTACTTTTCGGAAGAAAGGATTGAGAAAAGAGGTCAGCAATGCTACTAAAAGCAACACTACTGAGACGATGATGGTCGTATTATCAAAAGTGAACATTTATTCGTTTCGTTATGGATTAGAGTTCGTCAGAGGTATAGCCTACTGGCAGTTTCCTACAATTATATTGCGAAGCCATGATTTCTCCGTATGCTCCAGCAGAACGCATCGCAATCAAGTCACCTCTATGAACGGTGTTAAGTTCGATCTCTTTTGCGAAGACATCACTCGATTCGCAAATCGGTCCTACCACATCATAAGCGTGTAAAGCGTCATTGCTCGATAGATTTTCTATCTTATGGCTTGCCTGATAGAGGGCAGGACGAATCAAGTCGGTCATACCAGCGTCGACAATCGCAAACTGTTTTGCTGTTCCTTGTTTCACATAAAGGGTGCGAGTGATGAGACTTCCCATCTGTCCTACTACTGCACGACCCAATTCGAAGTGGAGTTTCTGTCCTTCTCTTAGTTTCAGATAGCGTGCGAAGGTATAGAAATAAGACTTGAAATCAGGGATTGATGGTTGTCAGGATTGTTGTAATCGATGCCCAATCCACCACCAACATTGATATTCTTAATCTTTATATTCTCCTGCTCTAAAACCGTCTTGTATCTCGTTGATACGGCTGCAGAGGTGACGAAAGTCGGTCATTTCGAGCAGCTGTGAACCGATATGGAAATGCAAACCGATAAAGTGGATGTTCGACATCTTACTTGCTGTAAGGATGGTAGGAAGCATGTCTTGCATGGCAATACCAAACTTATTCTCAGCCAATCCAGTGGTAATCTTCTCGTGTGTATGTGCTCCCACGTCAGGGTTGATACGGAAACATACGTTTGCCGTCTTACCCTTTTTCGCTGCCAACTCATTGATAACCTCTAACTCAGCCACACTCTCTACGTTGAAACAGAAGATGTCATGGTCTAATCCGAGGTTGATTTCCCAGTCTGCTTTACCCACACCTGCATAGACAATCTTGTCTGCTGGGAAGCCACAGTCTAAGCAACGCTGTATCTCTCCACCACTTACACAATCAGCCCCCATACCAGTCTGCTGGATAATATTCAGTACCTTAGCGTTTGCATTGGCTTTAACAGCATAGTGGACGATGAAGTTTTCATACTTCTCCAACTCTTTATTAATCGTCTGTAGTGTCTCTCTCAAGAGGTCACAGTCATAATAATAAAATGGAGTTTCAATCTTCTTAAACTTATCTATAGGGAATTTTTGTACCATGTGTGTTGTGTCATGAAGTAGTGTTTATCTGAGTTGTAGAGGTGACATACGCCCTCGTATGTCCTATTGTCTGCTTCCAGTAATGAACAGGCGAGGGCGTTCGTCCCTACAATAAATACTTATTGTTAGTTTATCAGTTCTTTCTTTAGTTAAAAAGCACGTTTGACAATGACTGTAAGGCACGCTTCTTATCCTCCTCGCGAATCAAGAAAGAAATATTAAAGTTGCTTCCACCGTAGCTAATCATACGTACAGGGATGTCCTTCATTGCGTCAGTTGCCAATGTTTCAAAGCCAACGTTGCTCCAATCAAGGTCGCCAACAACGCAGACAATACACATCTCTGTGTCAACGGTTACGGTGCCATACTTCTTCAACTCATCAACAATCTCTGCCAAATGGCTATTGTTCTCGATGGTCATTGATACACCCACCTCACTGGTAGTAATCATGTCGATAGAAGTCTGATAGCTCTCGAAGATTTCAAATACCTACGTAAGAAGCCCGATGCACCCTAACATACGACTTGACTTAATCTTGATAGCAGTGATATTGTCTTTGGCTGCAACAGCTTTAATCTTTCTTCTCACCAATGTGTTGTCGATGATAGTACCCTCTGCATCTGGGTCCATCGTGTTCTTTAGACGAACAGGAATACCAGCATACTTAGCTGGTTGAACGCAAGTAGGGTGGAGAATCTTCGCACCGAAGTAAGCCAACTCTGATGCTTCTTCGAAGTTCAGCTGGCGTGCAGCCTCTGTCTTCTTCAACAACACGTGGGTCATTGTTGTGCATTCCGTCGATATCTGTCCATATCTGAATCTCCTCAGCGTTGATAGCAGCACCCACGAGTGAAGCGGTATAGTCAGAACCACCACGCTGCAAGTTGTCTACCTCGCCATAGGCATTACGGCAGATAAATCCCTGTGTGATATGGGATCCGATAGCCCTGATTCTCATCCATGATAGCTGTCAGATGCTCTTTTGATATACTGTCCGTCAGGCTCTGCATTCTTGTCAGTGCGCATGAAGTCGAGTGCAGAAAGTAATGTTGCTTTTAATGCCCTGCTCCTGCAGATAGTTTACAACCATGTTGGTTGAGAGAATCTCACCCTGTGCAACGATACTCTTTTCCTCAAACGAGGTGAACAAATCCTTTGTGAAGGTACGCAAGTAGTTGAATTCTTCACTCAAGAACTGGCGTGTCTTCTGCTTATATTCCTCAGTAGAATAAAAGTTCCTCAACGTGCCAAGATATTTCTGTTCTAGGTTGTTGATAAGTTCGTTTGCTCCTCTGGATTCTTGCGATAGAGGTAATCAGATATTTCTATCAGTGTGTTTGTCGTTCCACTCATTGCGGAGAGCACGATAAATGTAGGTTCTCCTGACTTTGTTATCAAGGAAGCTACACCCTTCATACGTTCTGGTGAACCAACGGATGTACCTCCAAATTTCATTACTTTCATCATCTTCAATCTTTCTAAATGTGGATTTATGCTGAGTTCTATGCGCTTAATCGTTTTGTTCTGGCTCGTCAATCGTCTCTACTGGAGCCGTCTCTTCTGCTAATTCGCAAACTTCTTTCTTGTCGGTGAGTTGGTGAGTTCGCCCTCATGACAGCGATAAACCCTTACCAGGAACTGGTCAATGAGGTTGATGTTATGGGTAGACATGATAACCGTTGTGCCTGCTTGGCATGAGTCTTTGAGGATGCTAACGATGTTCGCAGCCGTCTCTGGGTCAAGATTACCCGTAGGCTCATCGGCAATAATAATCTTAGGAGTGTTCAGCAAGGCACGTGCAATGGCAATACGCTGCTGTTCACCACCAGAGAGTTCACTTGGCATCTTGTTCTTCTTGTCGGTCATACCCACCTGTGCCAACACTTCTTCAATGCGTCGGTCAATCTTCTGTTTGCTGGTCCAACCTGTTGCCTGCAAGACAAACTTGAGGTTCTTTGCTACAGAGCGGTCATGCAAGAGTTGGAAATCTTGGAAGATAATACCCATCTGTTTGCGGAGTGCAGGGATACGACTACGCTTAATGTTAGGCATACTCGTCGAGAACAACAGCCTTTTTCAGCATCTTTCGCTGTCAATATCTAATTCGCCATAGATGGTTTTCAATAGCGAACTCTTGCCCGAACCAACACGACCGATGAGATAGATAAACTCTCCTTTTTCTGCCTGAAAGTCAACATCTTTCAGAATTAAGCGTTCATCTTGATATATGTTTACCTTCTTGTAGTCTATTAACATGATTATCTCTGTATGATTTATTATTGTCAATTGATACTTCTGTCCATTGCCTATTGGCAAGGATTTATTCTGCAAAGATACTAAAAAACACTGTAATAGATGCAGGAAATAAGAGGTTTAACGCATTTACACTTTATTATGATTGTACAAGGACAACTTTCACAAACCATTATGGCTGTGAAAGCTGATAGAACCCCTACTGTTAGAGGCTCTAAATCGCTGAATACTTTCTCATCAGAGAATTTTAGATAACGGCGTTACTTGCCTTTGACAGGTCGAAGAAATGCGGCTTTCAGCTGATTAGGGAAGTCAACCGACAGGGCTGAATCTTTGAAGTTAATGTAGATGTCTTCGTTGTTTTTTGTCTTGATATGTGTCACATTCGTATCGTCTGAATGTAAGTATAATAGCACATTCTCCCCTTCTTTTGTCTGGAAATGCCCCACATTATTCTCGCCAAGTGACATTCCATTTGTTCTCATCTTTATGTCTGGCACCGTTGCGTTGCCGTCTACTTGTGTAATACTTGCTATCGGTATTTCCTTAGCGTATAACCCTTCAATAAACAACGTGTCATTTCGAATCGTCGTATTGTTGTCGGTATCTGTGATTGGAAGGGTCCCGATGAGAAGAAGCATACCTAAAATCACAATGATAGAGAGCATGAGTACGAGCAAGCCCTTCCCCTTCTTCTCTATCTTGTACAGCTGTAACAGCATGTAAACGATAGCTGCGATTTCTGGAATGAGTATAACGACAAGTTGATAATCTTCCCAATGAAAGGCAAGACAAGCGAAACCACCGACAAGGATGATGCTACCTGCCAATATTAGTGCTATCTTTTATTCTCCCTCAATCGTTTAAGTCCTTCCTCACTTTTTAAGTTTCGCTTTTCGGTATTCTTGACCCAAAAATTGATAGAAGAATCTGGTCCAATAGTGCTTCTGAGGACAATCAGCGGCAGTTCTCATCAGTAGTATTATAATGATGTCTATCATATTTTATTCTGGTTTAAAAGTTATCTTTATATGATATTCTGCATTACTAACAGTATTCTATCTTACGATTTTACCTAAGATATCGCAAATATATAATAATATTCAATACGGCGCAACTATTTGAATAAATATATTGCTAAGTTTTATTATAACAGAGTTATAGAATTGTAGTTTTGTGATTAATGTAAAATTAATTCACAACGTGCTTTTTAAAAGATGCTCTTTTGGCTTCTTAAAGACGCCTAATTGACTTGCAAAAGGTGCCCTTTTGAGGTCTTACTAACGCCCTTTTGGAGTCCAAGTAAGCACCTTTTATTTTCGTGTTTTGCAAGTGTTTGGTTATGAGTTGGTTACAAGGGTGGTAAATGTAAGTGATTATTGGCTTTTTGGGGAGAAATCTGACGATTATGTGTCAATATTTTTCGTAACCGATGAGGCGTTCGTTTTTAGAGAATTTGCAAAAGAAGGTTCTTCAGGAATTTGGAGTGATAAAGTAAGCCTACTACATATAAAAGTCACACAGAGAGTGGGAGAACACGGAGGTGAAAGCATAAAAGACAATATCACGGAGGTGCCGAAGGTACAAAGAGCGATAGAGCCGTAGTGTACGTGTTGCTGATAGCTTTGTAATAATCAATCCTCCGTGTTCTCCTTTTCTCTGTGTGAGGTTTCTTTAAAGTTCTAATCTCAAAAGGTATCACTCCAAATTGCTGAAGACCCTAAAAGAAAAAGCGGTATAAAGACGTTGTAAAAGTTCGTCTTATACCGCTTTGTAAGATGAGGCTATACCAATGTTTCGTTAGGAAAAGGGATATCCTTTCCTACGATTTACGATTAATAACATCGTTGGTATAACTGTTTTATGTGCTGGGGTAGGTTACTTCTCGCAGCTGCAGCCAGTCCAAGGCTTTAGCTCTTTGAAGAAGTCGTGACCCTTATCGTCAACGAGGATGAAGGCAGGGAAGTCCTCAACGGTAATCTTCCAAACAGCTTCCATACCGAGTTCTGGATATTCTACGCACTCAATACTCTTGATGCTGCTCTGTGAGAGAACGGCAGCCACACCACCGATAGTACTCGAGGTAGAAACCGCCATGCTTCTGACAAGCATCTGTAACCATCTGTGTACGGTTACCCTTAGCAATCATTACGAGTGATGCGCCGTGTGCTTGGAATTCATCAACGTATGGGTCCATACGGTTGGCAGTGGTAGGACCCATTGAACCACATGGATAGCCCTCTGGAGTCTTAGCTGGTCCAGCATAGAGGACAGGGTAGTTCTTGAAGTACTCTGGTAACTCCTCGCCTGCATCCAAACGAGCCTTGAGCTTAGCGTGAGCAATGTCACGCGCCACGATGATGGTACCCTTGAGGTTGACACGTGTTGAAACTGGATATTTTGTCAGCTCAGCACGAACGGCATCCATACCCTTGTCGAGGTCGATCTCTACGCCCTTCGCACCTTCTCCCGGCTTGCGGTATTCCTCTGGAATCAACTCGCTTGGGTTGGTGTCCATCTTCTCCAACCAAATACCGTCCTTATTAATCTTCGCTTTGATGTTACGGTCAGCAGAACAGCTAACACCCATACCGATAGGGCAGCTTGCACCGTGACGTGGCAGACGGATGATGCGGATGTCGTGAGCAAGATACTTACCACCAAACTGTGCACCGAGACCAATCTTGTGAGCCTCTTTGAGGAGCTTCTCCTCGAGGTCGATGTCACGGAAAGCACGTCCTGTTTCGTCGCCAGTAGTAGGAAGATTGTCGTAATACTTGATACTTCCGAGCTTAACGGTGAGGAGGTTCTTCTCTGCAGATGTACCACCAATTACGAAACAGATGTGGTAAGGAGGACAAGCAGCAGTACCGAGGCTCTTCATCTTCTCAACAAGGAAAGGAATGAGAGTGCCCTCGTTCTGGATAGTAGCTTTGGTCATTGGGTAGAAATAGGTCTTGTTAGCAGAGCCACCACCCTTAGCTACCATTACGAAACGATATTCTGCGCCCTCAACAGCTTCGATGTCAATCTGTGCAGGGAGGTTACACTTGGTATTCACCTCGTCGTACATATTGAGCGGAGCGTTCTGTGAGTAGCGGAGATTCTCCTCTGTAAAGGTGTTGAAGACACCACGAGAGAGTGCCTCCTCGTCCTCGAAACCAGTCCATACCTGCTGACCCTTCTCACCGTGAATGATAGCAGTACCCGTGTCCTGACAGAAAGGTAGTACACCCTTCACAGCTGTCTCAGCATTGCGGAGGAACTGGAGTGCCACGTACTTGTCGTTCTCTGATGCCTCTGGGTCGGTCAGAATCTTTGCAACTTGCTCGTTGTGTGCACGACGGAGCATGAACTCACAATCGTGGAAAAGCTCTCTGTGCTAATAAAGTAAGTGCCTCTTTGCTTACTTTCAGAATCTTTCACCTTCAAACTCACCAACGCTGATACCTTCCTTTGATACCAAACGATACTCGGTGTCATCTTTGCCCAATTGGAACATTGGTGCATATTTGAATTCTGCCATAATGTTTTGTTTACCTGTCTGCCCTTTATCGGTAGGGCAGACAGGGCTTTTTCTATTTGTTTATAATATGTTTTTGTATTCTTTTCTTACTGTTTATTAATAGCCGAAGATTTCTTCTGTTGTCACTCTCTTGATAGGTGCAATCTTCTCCAAAGCCTTGAGGTCAAGCTCTTTCTCGTCACCGAGGATGATATACTTGAATGGCTTGTTGGCAATGTACTCCTTCTCGAAGTTAATAACATCCTGCAGTTGCAGACTTGAAGGGCATTGAAAATCTTTTCGCTCAATGAATAGTCGATGCCTAAACGCTGTGCTGCAAGATAAGAGGTGAGGATAGAGTACTTTGTTGTACGCTGTGAAGCAAGGCTCTTCATCAAGCTTTGCTTTGCAAGGTCGAAACCACTCTGACGTACAGGTACGTTGTTGAGAAGCTTATTGAACTCTCTTACACAGTCCATCATCTTGTCATTCTGTGTGATGATAGGTGTAGAAAGCTCTCATTTCCTCCCTAAACGATAAGGAGAAGCATAGAGAGCTGAAGCTGAATAAGCCAAACCACGTGCCTCACGCAACTCTTGGAATACGATGGCATTCATACCACCTCCGAAGTATTCATTGAAGAGGGCGATGATAGGAGCACGGTCGGCAGACCACTTCTGGTTCTGGTTATGGAGCTGAACCATGTAGATGTTCTTCGCATCGTAAGGTGCAATGAGAACCTCGTTCTGTGGTGTTGTCTCCTCTGTATAACGCTTGATAGCAGGTACCTCAGCGAACTTCTTTGGTGAAAGGATTGTCTTGCTGACAAGCTGATCAACCGCTTTCAGATTTGAAGGACCATAGTAAAGAACTGTCAACTTATAGTTCTTCAGGTTCTTCAGCAGGTTAAGGAGTTCTTGTGGGTTCATTGACTTCAACTGCTGTTCGCTTGGAATATTGCGAGTAGGGTTGTACTCTCCGTAGGTAGCATAGTCTCTGAGGGCAGAGAAGTTAGCCTTCTGGTTAGCCTTGTTGTCGCTGCGTGACTTCAGAATCTGCTCTACATAGAGGTCGTAAGCCTCCTTGTCTACCTTTGCATTGTTGAGTAAGTTGTTCAACAGAGCAAGTGCCTGAGGCAGGTTAGAGTTGAGACCACTTAATGTAATGTATGAAACCTCGTTTCTTTCTGAGAAGCTGTAGTCGCAAGCTAATCTTATAGAACTGCTGCTTAATCTGCTCATTGCTGACTTATTGGTACCCTAAATAATCAAGGTAACCAGCTGCATAGCTGAGCATTGGGTTATGTTCGTCACCGTAAGGAACTACGAAGCAAAGTGTAAAGAGGTCGTTTGAGGTGTCCTGCTTATAGAGAACAGGAAGACCCTTCTTTGTTGTTGCCTTGGTAAGGTCACGCTTATAGTCGACAAACTGTGGCTGGATAGGAGTTGTCTTTGCGTTTACAATCTCTTTAGGAAGTCACTCTGCTTGTCGTTGTTAGTTGGGATAGGAGTGATAGATGGCTTCTCCACCTTCTTGATAGTAGTATCATTGCCTTGCTCCTTATAAACACAAGCGAAGTTATTGCCGAAGAAATGGTTTGCAAATCTTACTAACTCAGCCTTAGTTAACTTTGAAATACGATTGAGTTTATCCACCTCCTGCTTCCAATCTTTATGGTTGATGAAGGCATCAACGTACTGCTTTGCACGGAACTGGTTGTTATCTAACTGCGTATAGTAGTAACGCTTGTAATTATTAATGATAGATGGCAAGAGATCATCAGAGAATTCGCCCTTCTTGAGCTTCTCTATTTCAGACAAAGCGAGGGCACGTGCCTCCTGTAAAGTCTGTCCACTCTTTGGCTGTCCATAGATATAGAAGACAGAATATTCGTCCATATCTGCAACACCTGAGCCAACCTCCCTGCACCTTTAACTTCTGGTTAAGATTGAGGTCGAAGAGTCCTGCCTGACCATTAGAAAGCAATTGTGCAACAATCTCTAATGTATCCATCTGCAAAGACTTACTTGCATCTGCGCGCCAACCCATGAAGAAGGTTGGAGCCTCTTACTCGATAACAGTCGTGTCGACTGGTGCTGTGAGGGCTGGTTGTACTGGGAACTGTGGAACATCAATATGTAAACTTGGCTTCCAATTGCCGAAGTACTTCTCAATGATAGCCACAGTCTCGTCAGGATTAAGGTCACCAGAGAGACAAATTGCTACGTTGTTTGGTACGTAGTACTTGTTAAAATAGTTCTTGATATTGGTGATTGAAGGGTTCTTCAGTGCTCACCAAGACCGATAGTGGTCTGTGTACCGTATGGATGGGTTGGGAAGAGCTTTTGCAAAGAGTGCTGCATACATCTTGCGCCAGTCACTTGTAAGACCAATGTTATACTCCTCATATACCGCCTCTAACTCTGTGTGGAAGCCACGGATAACCATATTCTGGAAACGGTCGCCCTGAACTCTTGCCCAAGTATCCATCTCGTTAGATGGAATATTCTCTACATAGCAAGTTACGTCATTAGAAGTATAAGCGTTGGTACCCTCACTACCGATGGCAGTCATCATCTTATCGTACTCGTTTGGAATGTTGTAACGAGCCGCAAGTTGTGAGATTGAGTCAATCTGGTGGTACCACTGTTTGCGAGCTGCTGGGTCAGTGATGTGGCGATACTGCTCAAAACGAGCCTCGATAGAGTCGAGGTAAGGGCGTTCAGCCTCTACATTAGAAGAGCCGAAGTGGGTTGTACCCTTAAACATAAGGTGCTCTAAGTAGTGAGCGAGTCCTGTTGTCTCCTTTGGGTCATTGCGAGAACCCGTGCGCACAGCGATATATGTCTGTACACGTGGCTTCTCCTTGTTAACAGAAAGATAGATTTTCAAACCGTTTTTCAGCGTGTAGATACGGGTCTGCATCGGATCATTCGGTATGCTCTCATAGCTGTAACGCTGTGCATAAACCGTCACTGATGCAAATAGGAACAATAGTCCTAAGCTTAGCCCCTTAATAAGGGAACCGTTAACGAAATGTTTTCTCATATAATCAGTTTTTGTTTATTGTTTTAATTGTGAAGAGGTTGTGATACTCAATTCTCAAAATCAACCTCGTGGTCAAGGCTATTAACGAACGATTCAAAGACTTCTCTGTCTACATCGCCCATCTCAAACTCCTTCTCTGCATCCTTTTTAATCTCTGCAATCCATGCACGGCGCGCCTCAATATAATCCTGTTTGATGTGTGCATCATCCTCTGGAGAAATCTCGTTAATACCGTAGTATTCAAGAATCATGCGATAGGTCCATGCCCACTGATAGATGCGATAGTTCTCGTTAATCTCTCGGAAGCGGTTTACTACTTCTTCTATTGTTTCAGGCTACCACTCTTAACATCCTCGATGAGGCGTCGTTCCTCAGATACTGGGAGCAGAAGACCAGAGAGGTCGTTCCATCGTCCGAGTCCTACTTCGGTCTGTGGCTTACCAAAGAAGCCCCATTTGTGTGCACGTTTCAGTACGGCACCCATGTAAATACGCAGTGCAATGTCATAATATTTGATACCTTTTCGCAGGCTGGTAGCATTGATAACGTATTCATGATAGTTATAAGACGAAACGTTGTCGCCACTTGCTTGGCGAAGATTCTCAAGTATCTTCTTACCCTGCAAAATCTCTCCAACAGAGTAAGGCGATAGCCAATCGAAGTTAACAATACTCTTCTGTGTCTGTTGTGGACGCATATCACGCTTTGGCCACTTGCGTATGTCACGATAAAGACCAACCGTTGTGATGTTGCGACCCGGTACGAGATACATCTTATCAGCCTCTGCAATGAGGTAAGAGAAGGGGAGGGCAGTCGTGTTAGGGTGGTGCATCAGCTTACCGAAACATACGGAGAAGGTACCGATCGTTGCTGGCATGAGCAGATAACTACCACTTGCCGTCTTCGTTCCACGCTCCAAGATGCCCCAGTGCATTGGTCCCATCTTATACGCATGGTTAGAGAAGTTGGTCCCCGAACCTGCGTTATAGAAAGAGAACATACCACCGATGAGCAACGAACTCTTGTGATGTGAGGCACAGAACGGACCGCAAAAAGCAGCGCAGGCTTCACCGTTTGACATAAAGGAATTAGTGAAGAAGACACTCTGTGAGGCTGTAAAGCCATTGCTTATCTGGCAGGCTTCACCCACAAAGCAGTCTTGCATCTTCACACTGTTCACAATGCTTGAACCATCTGATATGATAGAGTTCTCGCAGATGACACCTGTACCGATGTAAACGCTGGCATATTCAGAACTAAGAATGGTACAATCGCTCAAACGACTTGCACCAGAAATCTCGCAATCGTCCTGAATGACGGTGTTGGTAATCTCTCTTGTATTAACAATCTTGACGTTGTTGCCAATCGTACCACGTTCTGGATTAGTGCGTGCAATCTCCTCTTTTACTAATCTTCGGATAGCATTCTTGAGATCTTTATCGTTGAAATGCTTCACCATAAAGGCTGCAAACTGGCTATTAAGGTCGTGGAAGAAAATCACATTGCCATCGCCCACCTCATTCAATACCGAGATGAGATTACCTTCCCCGTATGTAGCTCCCTCCGTTGTCTCCATGACAGAGATGTTAGAGATGAGGCAGTCGTCACCAATCGTATAGTTATTAATATAATTCCCTACCTTCTCAATCAGGCAGTCGTTACCAACGGTCACATTGCGTAGGGTAGCATCATTGATGCCAGAATGCTTGACGAAGCCTTTGGTTATCTCAACTTCTTTTTGGAAGCTTCCCAACTGTATGTCACCATAAAACATGACGCGATGGAAGAATTTCGCTTGAAATCCATCCTCTGCAACCTCAACTCGGCTCCAATCTTCTGCCCAGCAGCTATTGCTCTCGAGTATCTCAATCTCTTCAAAGGTAAGGGAACGGTATTGCATAAGCCTTTTATTTTAGTTGTTGTTATTAGCCTTATTAGCCTTATTGGGCTTATTAGCCCTATTAGCCCAATAATCTTTATTCCTCTTCGATATTGTAAAGGAAGTCATTGTAAGGATACTTCTGCACGTGGAGCTCGCGCACTTTCTTGTAAAGTACCTCTCTGAACTCGTCGATATTCTCCTTTTCCTTGGCTGAAATGAATAGACAGTTGTCATGCTCCTTAGCCATCCATGTCTTCTTCAGTTCGTCCAATGTGATATTCTCTTTGGTTGCTGGTGTGAGGTCGTCTTCCTCTTTCTCCACCCAATGATAGTTGTCAATCTTGTTGAAGATAATCATCGAAGGCTTATCAGCACAACCAAGTTCAGACAATGTTTGGTTGACTACCTGTATTTGTTCCTCAAAGTCTGGATGTGAGATGTCCACAACGTGCAAGAGGAGGTCGGCTTCGCGCACCTCGTCGAGTGTTGACTTAAACGAATCAACCAAGTCGGTTGGCAACTTACGGATAAATCCAACGGTGTCAGCTAACAGGAAAGGAAGATTGTCTACAACGACCTTGCGCACAGTTGTGTCGAGTGTTGCGAAGAGTTTGTTCTCTGCAAATACCTCGCTCTTAGCCAAGAGGTTCATGGTTGTTGACTTACCCACGTTCGTGTAACCTACTAAGGCAACACGAATCATGCGGCCACGGTTCTTACGCTGTGTCACCTTCTGCTTGTCAATCTCAGCAAGTCTTTGCTTCAAAAGGGTCATACGCTGCAAGATGATACGGCGGTCCATCTCCAACTGGGTCTCACCCGGACCACGCAGACCTACCGAACCTTTACCGCCACCAGAGCCTGAACCACCGCCCTGACGCTCCAAGTGAGTCCACAGACGTTGCAGACGTGGGAGCATATAGCGGTACTGTGCCAACTCTACCTGTGTCTTAGCATTGGCTGTCTGGGCGCGCATTGCAAAGATGTCGAGGATGAGAGAGGTGCGGTCTAATATCTTCACACCGAGTTCCTGCTCGATATTACGCATCTGCTTTGCCGACAACTCGTCGTCGAAGATGACCATACCGATAGGTTCGTCCTCGTCTTCCATCATCTTGATGTAATCTCTTATCTCTTCAAGTTTACCCTTGCCGACGTATGTAACAGAGCCTTGGACCTGTCACTCTCTGTGTGAATCGCTTCACAGTGATAGCACCAGCAGTATCAGCGAGGAACTCTAATTCGTCGAGATATTCTTTCGTCTTCTCCTCGTTCTGGTCCTTCGTAATAAGGCCCACAAGGATGGCTGTTTCCGCCTTGACGTCAGATATGATAAATTCTTTCATTCAGTAATTTCTATTATTGCTTATTTTTGTGTTGAAAAGTGTACTTTTCTACCGTCTGAGTAGGTACACACTGCCACATGGCAAAGTTACTCATAAAATCTGAAAAATACTAATGAAAAACGCTGTTTTTATGTCCTTTAAGAAAACTCTTTTGTGTTTTCCCTTCAACTTTCTCCTTCCTGCGAATTATTTACGTGAAAAGAAATAATTATTTACGTGAACATAAATATTTTTCATGAACATAAATATTTTTCTTCATGAAAAGAATTTGGAATCTGTCGTTTGTTTGATAGTCTTTTGGGCTTGTGTTTTACTTCGTAAGTTTGTGTTTTTCAGTTGTTTATAGGGCTTTGTTCTTTTTGTCTTTTGTATCTTTTTATTTGTTCTTTAAGGTACTCTTTCTTTCAGAACTTGATATTACAAGATTTTTTTCTTGTGCAAAGACGACAAATTAAATCTCTATTTTGCAAACCATCGTATACAGAAAACATCTTTTGGAAGTTGTTTTTGTGCCTCTTCATGTAAGCCAATCTTATGGGTGAGATGGGTTAAATAAGTGCGTTTTGCCCCTATCTTTCGACTGAAATCTATGGCTTCTAATATCAGTTGGTGGGAGTGGTGTTCACGTTCCCAGCGCAAAGCGTTTACAACCAATGTTTCAATGCCTTCAAGATAAGTAAGTTCCTCATCTCTAATAGTTTTCATATCTGTTATGTAAGCAAGCTTTCCGAAGCGATAACCGAGGATGGGTAGTTCTCCGTGCATCACTTCGATGGGCATCACTTCGATGTCACCAATCATAAATGGGATATGCGGTTGAATACTATGAAGGTTAAGTTTTGGAACTCCTGGATAGGGATTGTCCGTGAAACAATATGGGAAATTATGACGTAAACCATTACAAGTGTTTTCGTTGGCATATACCTCTATATCCCCCAATGCACAATAAGGGCGTACATCATCAATCCCTCCTACATGGTCATAGTGGATATGGGTTATCAATAAGCCGTCAATTTTTGCGGAAAGGTTGTGGCAACATCTGTTGGCGAAAGTCAGGACCGCTGTCAATGACTATGCGTGTGTTTGCTGTTTCAGTAGAGCAGAAGTGCGTAATCGGTTATCGCGTGGGTCTTACTCTTACATACCTCGCAGTTGCAGCCAAGCACAGGGACTCCGTTAGAGGTGCCAGTACCGAGGAAGGTGAAGCCTCCCCCGACCCCTCCGAAGGGAGGGGAGCCCTTTATGGGTAGTTCGTTGCTTATATTTTCTTCTTGCTTCAAAGGATTGTTCTTAAAAGTTAGTTTGATGCTTTATAAGTATTTCTTAATTAAAAAGCTTATTTATAACGAGTGTCTATGGTTGGATGTTGCAGTTGTTATGATATATCTTAATATTAAACTATACCACAACACAAAGATATAGCTCCTTCTGTTTAGCACTCCCCTCCCTTCGGAGGGGTTGGGGGAGGCTTCTGTTTTAGTTTGGTGAGGTGTTCACCTCCGGATGTATCTCAATGCCAAACTTCTCCTTTACATCATGCTGTATCGTCTTATAGAGGCGAACAATGTCGGCACCTGTTGCACCACCAAGGTTCACCAATACCAAGGCTTGCTTCTCGTAGACGCCTGCAGGGCCAAGAGCCTTACCCTTCCAACCACATTGTTCAATCATCCAACCGGCTGGAATCTTCTCATGGTCAGCGTCAATGGTATAGTGAGGCATACGCTCATACTGCGCTGCTAACTCCTCGTATTTAGCCTTAGAAACGATAGGGTTCATAAAGAAACTACCCGCATTACCAATCTTCTTTGGGTCAGGAAGTTTTGCATTACGGATGTCGGTAATCGTCTGACGTAGTTCTGCAGCAGTAGGTTTTTCAATGCCTTTTTCTGCCAATGCGGCACGAATATTACCATAATCGAGCTTTTAGGCTGATAAGTCTTTGAAAGGCGATAGGTTACTGATGTGATAAGATACTTTATTGCGCCATTCACCCTTAAACTTACTCTGGCGATAGCTGTATTCGCAATCAGCATTCTTGAAACGATGTACTTCGCCAGTGGCAATCTCCACCGCTTCAACCTCTTCAATCAAGTCTTTGGCTTCCACGCCATACGCTCCCACATTCTGTACAGCACTCGCACCGCATTCACCAGGAATAATAGAAAGGTTCTCTGCACCATAGAGATCGTGAGAAACACAATAATCTACAAAGTCATCCCATACATAAGCCGAGCCACAGCGTACACGTTCTTCATCGATTTGCTCGATAAAGGAGATGCCAGAGTGGAGTACGGTTCCCTTGTAATCACCAGTGAGCAATAGGTTACTACCTCCACCAAGGATGAGTAGCGGGTAGTCTTCATCTTTCAGCGAACGCACAAGTGCTTGTGCTTCTTCTACAGATTCGTATTCGACAAAACGCTGACATTTAGCATCAATGCCGAAGGTATTATGCTTAAGCAGACTATAGTTAAACTCTATTTTCATGTTGACTGATATCGTTTTTGCGTTTTCCTTTATTCCTATTTATAGAAAGGTATTATTCTTCGTGGGGCAAATTGTCCACAATAAGAATATTCAACAGCTGGGTATATCTTTAAAGAAAGACCCACTACCATGGTTGGTAGGGGGTCGTTCATTAATATGCTACAACCTTCTCTAAGCGCCAGTCTTTGCCGTTAAGCTTAAAGATGAGTTGTGTTTCAACTCCGTTAGACAATCCACGGAAGGTAACAATCCTGCGACCAGACTCTGAATACTTCTGACCATAGAGGATGTTATAAATCATGTCGTGTGGAAGTTCTGGTAGGAATGATGACCATTCATTGGCAGGGATAGTGGTGTTGACCACGTTTGTCTCCTCACCGTTAGGATCTGGACCTGTATAAGCTAATGGACTCTTCACAAACCCCTTACCGCCATTCGCAAAGAAACGAGAAAGGAAGGTGAAGAATGATGCGTTATAACTCTCTCCGAATGGGATGTTACGAATCTGATTCAACTTCCAACTACCATCCTGATGATCGAACCAATACTGCTCAATCATGCCTTTTTTCAAGTGTATCTTTTCAACGATAACACTACCCAAATCGGTAGACTTAGAGAACTTCATCTGCTTCTCATTATCGAAGATAAGCGTATAATAGCCCTGCTTACGGAAGAAATAATCCATCTTCCAGTTCTCACGGGTCAACTCAGTAGTCTTTGTACCATTTATTACAGGCAATGGAAACTTGATACGATTGCTCTGCAACTCTTATTAGCAATGAAGTTGAAGAAGAAATCATCAAATAGCTGGTCTGCTGCCTTCGGCATTGGAGTAGCGGCAATCACTTCTGTCACAGAGTCAACACTGTCGGCAGTGTCAGCTTCCTCCGTAGCTGTAGAATCTTGGCTTGTACTATCAGTTCCTCTACTTTCTTATTAGTGCAGCCAGTGGTAACAGCTACCATAGCCACACACACACACAATAAGTAAAAAAAGCTTTTCTCATACTCTTTTTATTCATCTCAAATTTCCTGCAAATGTACAATATTTATTTTTAATAAGATAGGTTTTTTTATAAATTTATATTAGGGTAATTTCTCCGTTACGATTATAAATTGTACCTTTGCAGGAAAAATAATCAAGAACTATGTTATTAGACAAGATAGAAGAACTTCTCAGAAGTGAGCGCACTCACGGCTAAGAGTGCTGATGATGTGGAGCAACTTCGTCTGAAATACCTCAGTAAAAGGGCGAAATCAATGCGTTGATGGGTGAGTTCCGTAATGTAGCTGCCGACCAGAAGAAGGTTGTCGGTATGAAGATTAATGAACTTAAGCAGTGTGCACAGAACAAGATTAACGAACTCAAGGACCAGCTTGAAACAAGCGAGGCGCAGAGTGATGATATTGATTTGACACGTACTGCTTACCCTATTAATCTCGGTACACGTCATCCATTGACGCTTGTAAAGAACGAGATTATTGATATCTTTGCTCGTATGGGTTTCACTCTCTATCAAGGTCCAGAGATTGATGATGATCAGCATGTCTTTACAATGTTGAACTTTGCTGCTGATCATCCTGCACGTGATATGCAAGATACCTTCTTCATTGAGCGTAGCAATACGATGGACGTTACGAAGAACGTAATTCTTCGTAGCCATACTTCTAATGACGAGGCACACTATATGTCTACACACGAACCTCCAATTCGTGTGCTTTGCCCAGGTCGTGTGTATCGTAACGAGGCTATCTCGGCTCGTGCACACTGCTTCTTCCATCAGGTAGAGGGTCTTTATGTTGATAAGAACGTAAGTTTTACGGACCTTAAAGCAGGTGCTACTCACCTTTGCTCGTGAGATGTTCGGCGCAGATACAAAGATTCGTCTTCGTCCAAGCTATTTCCCATTCACTGAGCCAAGCGCAGAGATGGATATCAGCTGTAACATCTGTGGCGGTGAGGGCTGTGGCTTCTGTAAGCACACTGGCTGGGTTGAGATTCTTGGTTGTGGTATGGTTGACCCACACGACCTTGAGGCTTGTGGTATTGATCCTAATGTTTATACAGGTTATGCCTTCGGTATGGGTGTTGAGCGTATTGCTAACCTCAAGTACCGTGTCAGCGACCTCCGCCTCTTCTCTGAGAACGATACCCGTTTCCTCCGCGAGTTTGAGGGAGCGTAGTGTTGGGTGAAGGGTGTTAAGTGTTGGGTGTTGATGAGCACTAGGGTGTTGGTTGATGAATAATGGGTGTTGATGATTTGCCCTTTCTATACTTGACATCTTTGAAATATACGCTGTAAAAGTAAAGACTTTATAGAATTTTTGATAATAAGTAATGGGTGTTGATGAAGTTTTAAACAATTCGTCAACACCCATTTTCTTTTTCTATATGTACAGTGTAAAGAGCGATTACAGATAATGGACATAGTTAAGCAGTTAGATGTCCTCCACTTATAGAGTGTAGCCTATGTCTAATGTTATATAGCGTTCGTATTGACAATGTCTTTTATATTTATTACCCACCATCTAATACTACTTACTTTTTCCAAACAACTAACTCTCGTGGGAGTGTAATAATCTTCAAGCGCTGATACCAGATGCGGTTAGAATTAGAGAGCTGCCGTTTCCGATGGCTACTGACGATATAGTAACTTGCAAGATACTCGTCCATAACATCACAAAAAGGCTTTTTGATGCGTGAACACTTCTCATTGATGGCATTATCAAGTGGATTGATGAGGTGCTCGATACTCTCTTCAATCTTCTCATTGTCAGAGAGTCGAGTTGTTTTACAATAGAGTTCTAATAGCTCTTGTCTATATTCTGACAGTCGTTTAAGCTCAATTCCCTCTGGATGATGTAGGAAGAAAAGATACACCGCCTTATGTACTGGAGTCAACTCCACCTCTTTCCCCATCTCAGGTAATAGGAATCGATAGTCGGAAGTGATGACAAGTGGCGAAAGTCGACTCTTTGCTAATTCTATGCGTAGCTCTTCTATAACCGCTGAGCCACCCAGACTTTTCAAGAGAAGGTCATAGCGACCTAAGCCAATAAGCCGTTGGCTTACATGCTGTACAATGTCAGCTAATTGTTCAGGAGTTTGCATTATAGGGTCAGACATAATCCTACTCCTCCCCCCCTTCAAGCATTTCAGATGTCAACTGCCGCATACGAGCCTTTAATCTGTCTAAGAATGAAGGTCTATCCGCTGGTCCTGGCTCTGCTGGTTCCGGTTCAGGTAGAACCACCTTTGCTGCAGGTTCAGGTATAACCGTTGGTTCTATAATGAATTCTGGTTCGGTTTCTTTTGGCTCGGCTGGCGTTTCCTTTGTCGTTGGAGGTTCTATGGTTTCTTCTAAAGTAGAAGGTTTACGTCTCACAGGTTTGTACAGTTGACTGATAATTTCATCATAGTGTTCGCTTAACTCCTTAGTCTGCTCGTCGGCTTCATGTAAGTTACTCTTGTCAAGACCAGTAGCAAGAATAGTTACCTTAGCATCCTCACCTAAACTATCGTCAGTACTGGTGCCCCAAATAACATCTATATTCACATCGAGAGTGTCCATGAACGCATCTATCTCGTTCATCTCCTCTACAAGTAAAGGTTTATCATTACTTGTATAGATGTTGAATAGGATACGCTTAGCCTGACTGATGTCACTACCATAGAGTAGGGGAGAGTCCAGTGCACTCACGATAGCATTCTCCACACGATGTTCCCCCTTTGCACGTCCCATAGCCATGATAGCACTACCACCACTACGTAAGGTGTTTTCTACATCACGAAAGTCAAGGTTGATATCTCCTTCCACTGTAATCAGTTCTGAGATACTCTTTGTCGCATTGAGTAGGATGTTATCAGCACGCTTAAAGGCTTCCTTAATAGGAAGAGGCGAATCACTATAGACATCGCAGAGCCGTTCATTATTTATAATGAGCAAAGCGTCCACGTTCTTACGCATCTGTTCAACACCCTTGATAGCTTTGATAATCTTGCGTTTTTTCTCGAAGTAGAATGGAATAGTCACTATACCAATGGTAAGAATACCCATCGATTTAGCCACACCAGCCACTACTGGTCCCGCACCCGTTCCTGTTCCGCCACCCATACCAGCTGTTACAAAGACCATTTTCGTGCCGTCGCTCAATAGTCGTTTAATATCTTCAATGTTCTGCTCTGCCTCCGACTTTCCCTTTTCAGGTACACCTCCAGCTCCCAGTCCTGTACCTAACAGAATCTTGACAGGTACGTTAGAGTGAACCAGTGACTGACTATCAGTATTACAGATAGCAAAGGAAACGCTGCTAATACCTTCATTATACATATTTTTTTAACAGCGTTACAACCACCACCACCAACGCCAATCACCTTAATAAGACGCTGTGTCTTGTCCTCTGGGATATCGAAATCAATAGGGATATATTCTTCTGTCATAAGACTTAACTTTTATTTACTCATTCGGAATGCAAATATATACATAAAGTAAATGATAACAAAATTATTGCAAGCCTTGCAATAATTTTCATTATTGGTAATCCACCCTGTAGAGGTGAATTACCAATAAAAAGTTTAATAGAGATTGAAAAGAGCCTTATGAGGGATTCTTTTATATTCATCAAGAAGTCTGTCAAGTTGTGCAGTGGTATTTCCCCTTTTTATATTTGAAACAATAATACTTATCTTCAAGTTCCGTCATAGCATCGTCTCTTACAGCGCGATTACTATTTTTTATCTTGAGACATAAGAAAGATATAGTCATTACGCTCCCAACAATATGTATTTTCCTTATATTCAAACCTAATATCAGAACCGAAAAAGGAATTCATTATTGCCAACTATCACATCTTGTTTAACTGTTACTTCTTCTGTATGTAAGAAATTATCTCTATCTTTTTGCATTTAAGAATATTCCACAACCACTTGGATAAATTGCAAGATGTTCATGATACCATCTTATCCAATACCAAGGTGCATTTTTACTTAGTATTATGTAATCAAGTAAACCTGTACAGCATAGTTGATATAAAAATATTTAGCTTATCATTACTGTCAGGACTTAAAGGGGATAATTCTTCTCCCATAAGCAACGAATGGACAGGAGCTGATAACGAATTGCTTAAAAGGAAATAAAGCCATGTACGGGGAAGGTTGTTAAAAACCCTATGTTTCCACCACAATTTTTGTTCAAAGTTCTCAAGAGTAAACCTACTGAATAATATTTTGAGAGGTTCTGAACTATCTTTATTGAGGGCAGATTCTTTTTCATTACTTTCCTTCTTAAAAAGTTTCTTTGTATTTTCCCATTTCTTGTCAAAGTCATTCCAATCAACTTCTCCCTTTGCATTGTGAAACAAGAAGCGAATAGAACCTTTGAAGAAACTCCAGTCCTCAGCATCATTGATAATTTCTTCCCATGTTTGATAAGAGTTACTATCTTCTTTTTTACAAGTACCAAGATATTTACGGACTTTATCACCATCCATAATTTGATGGGCTTTCTCAACTTCTTCGTTCCATCGTTTAGCAATGTCTGTAGAAGAGTTAACCTCTTGGTTATCAATAAGAGAAAAATACACGTTATGACTATCTAATCTGTCAATATACTCTATCGCTGTACGTATAGCAGGTGTACTTCTGATTTGATCTTCACCATTTTCACCCTGTCCTGATACAATGTTGCGAACAATACGCATCCACCGTTTTAGGGAAGTTTCTTCAGCAGGACCCTCTCTAAAGTATTTACAAACAGCAAAGAAGACAACACGTTGTAGTTGGGAAAGTTTGGATATAGGGATATCTGCAATAGTTTGTTTATCTTCTTCATAATTAGGAATAAACTTAAAGCTTTCTAACCATTTAATCTTAGGAAGTTCTGTTTGATACTGAATAAAAATTATGTAATATTTCCTGTAAGTCTTCAAAGAACTTCTGTGGAATACGTCCATGGTCATAAAGATAAGGGGTAAAACTCCCATAAGCATCATACGCTTCTTTATTAAGATAAAGGTATGAGTGGTTTTCATTCTCTATCGTATTCGTTTCCTCGTCGTTAGTAAGTTTACCTTTCCCAACTGGAAGTAACTTTTTCTCATTATCATTAGCAGTGAAGAGTTCGTTCCAAAAGAATCGGTTCATAAAGGCATAATAGATTTCATCTACACGATTGTTTTTTGATCTGTGTTTCCAAAAGATATCCATCCATTCTGTATCTAATAGGATAGGAATGCCTTTTTCGCATCTAAGAGTTCCATCCACTCTTTATCCCCATCGGTAGCTTGTCTGCGAATATAACCAATCAAGTCTGCTTTGAAGTTCTCAAAGTTTGTCAGTTGCTTTCCACGAGCATTCATTTTTATATACAAATCATCTGAAAGTTTAAATTCTTTCATAGATAGGTGATAGAATGCAATTGGGGAATCATCAGAGATTAATTTTTCCCAATAGGATACGAAAGTTGTTGTTTCAACATTGCCAACATAAATTTCTTCAATACCATCAATAATATCCTCGCCAAACTTGTCATTAATAATAGTTCCACTTAACATCCTTAACATAGACTGGATGGTTGGGTCTTGCTTCCAAGCAGAATAAAACCATGTACGGGTAGTGATGAAGTCAACAATACTATTGTCTGCTTTGAAATCAGTAAAATGCTCTGGAACACACAAGCAATTAAAAAACTCACGTGAAGATATTCTTGTTTCATAGCTAAACTTTTTTAGTTGTTCTACGGCTTCGGTAAGTTTCCCAGCACGTAAAGCTATGTACCAGTGTATTAGCCACAGCGTTGTTAAGCGTTGCTGTCCATCAAGTGGTTGCAGCTTGTCATTCTCAATTGTCCCATAGACAAAATCAAGTTTAAGAGTAGATTCACCATCCTCTAATTCATTATCTAAAGCTCGCTTGAGCTCTGTAAGAAAGTTACGACGTAGATACTCTTTACCATCTCTACCTTGTGCATAGTCACGTTGTATAATAGGGATTTCGATGTTATTTTTAGAAATAAAGTTCCAAAAAGAAGTTTTATTTGTTGTCATAAATTTATTCCTCAAGTTTTTTTAATACAGTTCATAATATCTTGATAATAAGCTTCTGCATCAGGATTCTTTGTCCAATAATTATTGTCTCCAGTCATCGGAGAATAATATTTCATGAAAACATGCTTCGTGCATGGTGGTACAAAAGAGGATGTTGTCTTTCTTCTTTTCCTAAATTAAATGTTTTTTTGGTCCTTTGAAAGCTTTAGGTATTGGAATTAAAATTCCTCTATCTTTGCTAATAATGATACGACGTTTAGCAGAGAATATTGCATTTCCATAACTGCGATTGGTTGAAGCATCGAGTAGTGTGTAATTCCACAGTTTATTCTTTTCTTCCAGTTCCCAACTGTCTGGCTGTGGGACATTAGCCTTAATCTCATTAAAAAAATATCTTCCCTTTCGGAGTCGGACTTTACTTCAAAGTATTTCTGGATAAGCATCTGAATAGATTTAGAAACACCCAAGAAAATATTTGTTAACCATTCCTTCTGTGTCTCCATATCATTTTCTTCGTTATATGTAAACGAATTTATATGCTCCACATCCCAGTTTTTCCAATTTGTAAAGATGAAATGGGAATTTATAGAAAGTTCCTAATTTGTACTTATCATTGTTTATTTTGCTTTCGTTCTGGTTGATAATTGTCTGAATGTTATGGAAAAAGTAGGACTGGTTTATATTTCCTTTTATCATCACCATTAGGATCCTCAGTCTTTAAACATTTGTCAATGATTTTCTTTATTTCACTCTTCAAGTAGCTAACAAAAGTGTTCTTGTTCTTTTTCCTCACTCCATTTATAAAGGAGCACTTTCACATTATGATAATTGCTTGTCTCTATGAGAAATCCCACATAATGATAGAGTTGTAAATCATCATACCATTCCATAAATGTATGGAAATAAGATTTAACGGCTGACCAGCAGTTGTCTACATTAGAATCTTTTTGTTTAAAATATTCTGTAAAGTAACGGAATGTTTTGTACTCATCGTTACCAATTTGCTCCAAACTCTTTTGAGGTAAAACAAAGATAGTTCTGGTTACAAAGAATATCGAAGATGAAGTCTATACGAGTAGGATGTGAATAATCCTTTTCATGAAGGAAAAAGCCAGAAATCATCTTTCTGTAAAGTGTATTCTATATTGTCCCATTCGGACGCAATCTCTTGTTGGCGGAGTCTTCTTGCAAAGTCATCAACATTCTTAAAATTTTCTCGGTTCAGCATCAGTGCCTTGATAAGTTCTGCATTAGTCAGGCTAATTTTACCAATGTTTAGACGAGTAAAAACCTTTATCGGATTTTTCGTTTACAGATTCATACCAAATAAAACGTACGTTGTTAGCAACATCCTTCGTTTGTTTACTTGAATTGTCCTCATCGTCAATTTCATAAGATAGCAATGTTTCGCAGAATCTTAATTTGCACTCTCTATTCTCTTCAAACCATTTCTTGATATAAAGAAAAGCTGTGGTCATGTGATAATAATCAACTGTGGTATAGTCTTCTTTATCACCGATCGTCTCAATAGAATTAACAAATCCAGCCTTCTTGTTTGCATCGCGCTCGTATTTTTATCTCATAAACTTCAGTAGGTTTACCAGCTACTTCTATAATTTCTTTTTAATGATTTTAATATTAAAAATAGTGGTGAGGCGTTGTTGCCCATCAATAACTTCTGTTCCAACTTTCATTAGGATCAAGGTTATATTTTTATTTTCTCCTCAGTGGTCATAGCACGAACGACCAAGGGCTGCAAACAATAGAATTCTCCTGGTCCTTTCCTCTTTTTACTGGCAAATTCATTAATATCTTCCAGTAACTCTTTAACTTGTTGTGTCGTCCATCGATAACCACGTTGGTAATCGGGGAATAAAGAACTTCATATTAAGAAGTTCAGATACGGACTTAATTGTAATTTTGTTTTCTGTCATTTATTTATAGGTTATATAATATGGTTTATATGATTTCTATAAAATCTCACGTGCTATCCACGCACAAGCTTCTGCATCGGCGAGGGCGTGATGGTGGTCGGTTAGTTCATAGCCACAGGCAGATGAAACGGTTTGTAACTGATGATTTGGGAGTTGAGGGAAATTCTGGCGTGCTGCTTTTAGCGTATCAAAGAATTCATATTCAGGATAATCCATCTGATAGGTATAGAAGGATGCTTTCAGACAAGATTTGTCGAAAGATGCATTGTGAGCTACAAGTGGTAAGCCTTCTATTATTGGTTCTATCTGCTTCCACACCTCACTGAATACGGGTGCACCGTTAGTATCAGCACACGTAAGTCCATGCACCTGCGTACATCGCCAATGATAGTAATTCGGTTCGGGCTGTATAGGGAATAGAAACTGTCAACAATCTCTCCTCCCCTTACTACTACCACGCCCACCGAACATACACTACACCGCTCAAAGTTTGCTGTTTCAAAGTCAATCGCTGCAAAGTCCTGCATAGTTTTATATTAAATAGTTGAGCCATCTATCGTTTGTTAATTTTATAGATGAGGTTCAATGTTGTATAACGTAAGGTTGCTATATGCAAAGTTACAACTTTATTTCTATTCTTTTAAGTTGATAACGAGTTATTTCCAATCTTTTTCTTACTTTTGCAGAAGGAGCATCTACTGCTATAAAAATACTTTCTATGGAGGCAAATAATTACACACCAAGTTTAGATAAATACCAGATTCCTGTTGTAGAAGCCAGTCAGGGACATCATCTTGTGCTGGCATCGCCAGGATGTGGTAAGACACATATCCTCGCAGAGAGGATAAGATACGCACGAGAAAGGGGTGTGAAGTATGAGGATATGCTTTGTCTTACGTTCACAAACCGTGCTGCAAGAGAGATGACCAACCGTATTCAAAAGGTGGTGGGAGGTGATTTCTCCGAACTAATGGTAGGTAATGTGCATCGTTTTTGTTCTAAGTTCCTTTTTGAGCAGGGTAGGATTCCAGCTGATTCTGCTATTATTGACGACGAAGAGGCGGTGAGTATCATTGCGGATTATCGTAATGAAGACGAAGAAGGAGTGACAAGAGACTTCAACCGATACAAAGGTTATCAGACGATTATCTTCTTTCAGCATTTCATCTATCAGATGGAACACCGCCATCCTTGGAAGTATTACCTCCATCCAGAGAGTTTCACGGATGATGATCGAGAAGCAGTAAAGCATATCTGTGCCTCACAAAAGATAGAATATGACGAGCAGGCGGTAGTGAATATCTATCATCATGCACAGGAATATATGGATGAGGCGAATGCACCCGGGATTGATGGGAAGACGGCAGATAGAATTCGTGTACTGCTTTGGAAGATGTATTACGCTGGCTGTTATGCCCGATACAAGGAGGAGAATCACCTCTTTGACTTTGAAGACTTACTCCTCTATACATACGATATCTATCGTTCTGACCCTACCTGCAAGCGTTATCCGTGGATACAAGTGGATGAGGTGCAGGATCTTAACGGTATGCAGCTTGCTATCATCGACTTACTGACAGCAGAAGACAATCCAATTGTGATGTACTTAGGCGACGAACAGCAGGCTATCTTCTCTTTTATGGGTGCGAAAGTGGAAACACTGACCCTCTTGAAGATGCGCTGTAAGGGTAATATACATCATCTGCAGCGCAATCATCGTTCGCCAAAATACTTGCTCGATGTCTTCAATGACTATGCAGAAAAGCAATTGAAAATAGACCGCGAACTGCTTCCTCTTTCCGATAATGACACTAAGGCTACGTCGGGTGACTTGAGAATCATACATAGTAGTACGATAGAAGCCGAACACAAGGATATTACCACTGAGGCACTCTCCCTTTACGAGCAGAATAAGGAGGAGCGTACAGCCGTTATCGTTAGTGCTAATTCAGATGCTGACCGTATCAGTGAAGCTATGACAGAAGCAGGGCTGACCCACTTTAAGGTGTCTGGTCGCGACCTCTTCGATACACCAGATGTCAAGCTATTGTTGGCACATTTGAGTGTACTCTCTAATGAACATAATTCTATTGCGTGGACACGTATCATGAAAGGGGTGCGTGCCTTCCCTTCTCATGCCCTTGCTCGCCGATTTAATTGGAAGCTAAAGCAGTTGGCACTATCGCCATCCGACTTCCTTCTTTACCCCGAAAGCTGTTACACAGCAGAGTTTCTTCGTGCGTATGATGAGGAAGAAATCGTTGTTTTCGATACTGAAACAACGGGCTTGAATGTCTTTCAAGATGACATCATAGAGATATCCGCCGTCCGAATTAAGGGTGGGGAAGTAATTGGTGAACCGCTCGATCTTTACATAGAAACCGATAAGCCGATTTCGCCAATGCTCGGTGATAAGGAAAATCCGATGTATGCTATCTATCATAAGAAGATGTCTACTGGTGAGTTACTTACCCCAGCAGAAGCCTTACAACGTTTCCTAACATTCGTGGGTACAAGTCCTATGCTTGGGCATAACGCTAACTACGATTACAATATACTTGACAACAATCTGCAACGTTACTGCAATGACACGATGCAGGCACATGATATTCGTTGCTTCGACTCGCTCAAACTGATAAGACTATTGGCTCCGAGCCTTCATTCTTATAAGTTGGAAAGCCTTCTCGAAACCTTCCAGTTGGCGGGTGTTAATAGTCATCAGGCGATTGATGATGTGAAGGCAACGATCAGTCTTGTACGCCTCTGTGCTGAGAAAGCACGTGAGAAGCAAGCACAGCAAGAGGCTTTCATTCACCATCCGAAGGTGAAATCCTTTGCTAACGTGCTCCGTAGCAATTATGGCGAACGCTATCGAGAGGCTGTCAACCGACTTTATCAGCTATCAACCGACCATGAGCCAGCCCTTGTCAGCGAACTCTCTACTGCTTATAACGCCTTTCATTCCGATGGTTTGATTAATGACATTCCTCGATTAGACTATATCCTCCGTTATCTCCGCATAGATATGCTGACGGATGAGACGGTCGCTAATTCCCTTGCACCACAGCTCTCGCAGTACATAATGGATATTAATACGTTGAAAGAAGCCGACTTCTGCAATAGTAAGAGTATTCTTGAGCGTATCTATGTGACGACTGTTCATAAGGCAAAGGGGCTGGAGTTTGATAATGTTATCATCTTTGATGCAGCCGATGGTCGCTACCCGAACGCTTACAACAAGACGAAACAACAGAACGAGGAAGATGCTCGTAAGTTCTATGTTGCCATGTCGCGTGCTAAACGTCGCCTTTTCATTGCCTATGCCTTGCAAAAGGTTGAACGCTATGGAAGGGTCGTTAATCGTGAACTCACCCCTCTTATGGAGTCTATAAGCAAGTATTTTAATTAGGATGAAGCCGTATTTATAAATAAAGCATACTATCAATGACTATGCGTATGAAAAGATATCAATCAATTCTGACGTTGCTTTTCCTCTCTTTTTTAGTGACTGCCTGTAAGATAAAAGTCGCTGATAAGGAGGTAACTACAAACGAAACAGGAACAGCAGTTGTAATGAATCAATATCGTTTTCCTGACCAAAGAGAGCATCTAAAGGCTTTTAAGGACGACATTGTTATTATGGAATGTGTGGATTATGACTTCAATACAGACTCCAATTGGTATCGGAAATAAGTCCTTTACTTTGTTGCGTGGATGGGTATATACCGATGGTGTCCTTTCGCATACCATAACAAGCGAAGGATTGACAGAGGGGATATTGGTGCAGGACTTTCCTGATACTCTGAATTTACAAGAGTATGGTGGCTATTATGTGTCAGACAAACCATATATCAAGATGAATCTTTATCGCACAAAAGATGCCGTTTGGTTTATGAATAAAAAGTATCCCATAGCACGAGAGAATGGTGATAGTATCTTTTCACCATTAATAAAAAGGGAGTACGGAAAGGCTCGGTCGGTATGGATATTTGTGGGGATATTCTTTTAAAAAGCAATTAATCGAAGCGTATGAAGGCTATACTACTTATCTTTTCTTGTCTCCTTCTATTCTGTTGCACAACAAAGACGCGAAAAGTAACAACCGTTCATTCTCCATATGATACTGTGTATGTCTACGCAAAGGATGAGACAGGGCAAAAGATATACAATGTTATTTCCGAGAAAGCGGTAACAGCTAATGGAGACCCGTTATTTGGTAAGATCAGAACAGAGGTTCCAAAGCAACTGAATGATAAAGAGTTTGAACTCGCTAAGAGTGTCGTAAGGAAGTATATTCATAGGCATCAGGATGAGTTTCTTCCCTTTGACTCCTATTTTCAGCAATATTTAGGTTATAAGAAAGAGGGTGTTTTAATGGCGGATGTTGCTTTATTTTCATATTATAGAGTCATCTATCAAAAGGGTGTTGCTGGGATTACTCGTGAAGACTATAGGGTGAAATTCAGGTTTCTGAAGGACTTTGAGAAGGAGCGTAAGAGGCTTATAATAAACTTGGATAAAGGAGTTATCGTAAATGAATAGGACGATTTTAAACACGTTATACTTATTTTTGGTTCTTCCGAAATATGGAGTGCTCAACTAAGCGTCTTATATAATAGGCACACAGAGTCACGGAGGGGACGGGGGTAAACGCAATGTCACGGAGGTGCCGACGGCACAACGAGCGACGGAGGTGTAGCCTACAGATTCTTGATAACTTTTGGGATAAATGCTTTGGGCATAAAGTAGCTAAAAAAGTGTGCAAACAACCTCCGTTGCTCTATGCACCGACGGTGCCTCCGTTACTTTCATTGCTTTGCTTTGATATCCCTCCGTATTCTCCGTCCCTCCGTGTGACATTTCTTCAGAAACCTAACCTTAAGTAGCAAATCTTATCACTCTAAAGTCTTGAAGACCCTCTTTTTTGTCGTACAAAGCTAACTGCTCTCTCCTCGTTCCATAGCAAGCCTTTGATAATTAGTCTACCCTTAAAAGCCTAATATTCCTCTGATTCACAGTATATTATACTACAAATCATTTGCTTATATCTGCAAGTTTTTGTACCTTTACATTATAAATCTTGCAGATATTTATGCTTAAACGTACATCCAAACAGCTCTCTATGTTCTCTTCTTTAGAGGACATGCTTAGTCATCAACATCCCCTTTTCCAACTTAGTAATAAGATTAATTGGGAGTGTTTTGAAAATGCTTTTTCTCCATTGTATTGCAATACTAATGGTCGCCCCGCTCATCCTATTCGCTTGATGTGTGGTCTTTTAATCTTAAAACATTTGCGTAATGTTTCAGATTAAATGGTGGTTTCTCAATGGAGTGAGAATGCTTACTATCAATATTTTTGTGGTGGACTTGAATTTATGCCCAAACAACCCTGTGACGCTTCCGAGTTAGTTCACTTCAGAAATCGTATAGGTGAGGAAGGTATGGAGTTAATATTAGCAGAGAGCATCCGTGTTAATACCGACCATGATGACGAAGATCATTTTGATACGGCTTTCATTGATTCTACCGTGCAGGAGAAGAATATAACCTATCCTACAGATGCGAAGTTGCATAAAAAGATAATCAAAAAAACGTTCTGAAGATAGTTCATGACAAGTGTCTTCCTCTACGACAGAGTTACACGCGTACGTTGAAAGGGATTTACTGTTCCCCAACGTTTTCGTAATCATCCCAAGAATCGTAAGAAAAGTTTCTTAAGGCAGATAGACAACTAAGAACCATAGCAGGAAGATTGGTAGAGAATTAGAGCGTAATCTTGAGGGAAAGAAAAGGATATGAGAAGATGTTTGAACTATATTATAGAGTTCTTTCTCAGAATCGAAAGTCAAAAGAACAAAGTATATTCTCTGCACGAACCAGATGTGGTTTTGCCTCAGCAAAGGTAAGGAACATAAGCAATATGAGTTTGGTAATAAAGTATCTATTCTTCGCTCATGGTCAGGACTTATTTTTGGGTGCATGTTCTTTTAGGAATGAATATGATGGGCATACTATCGAAAAAGACGTTGGAACAAACCCAAAGGATGACAGGAAAAGCAGGTTGATAAGTTAGCAGGAGATAGAGGGTATAGAGGTGTAAAGCAGATTGGGCAGACAAAGATACTCATTCCAGACACTCCTAAAGCTAAAAGATAGCTACTACCAAAAGAAAAAAAGAAACACAAACTATTTTGTAAACGAGCAGGTATAGAGCCAACCATAGGACATCTTAAAGCAGACCATCGATTATCTCGCAACTTTTATAAAGGTGTGAAAGGAGATGCTATCAATGTATTATTAGCGGCGGCAGCATATAACTTCAAAAGAGCTATGAGAGTTCTTTTGGACCTTATAAAAAGAATCAGCATAGAGCCTTGTCAGTACAGGCTTTATGCTGAAATATAGTTTTTAAGGGATGACTAATTAGTATGCTATCGTGTAACTCTATGACCTTACAACGATTAGTATCTTTCTCGTCATAGATCAGAAAAAGCGAGTCGTTCACAAAGTGATAACTATTAAACCACCTGCAAGTATCGCCTATGCCTGGGTCGTATGCAACGGTAGAATCCGTCACTTCAAGGATTGGACGCATACCAATGTCTGTCTTTTCCACACCAACCCAGTTCCCTATAAATTCTTTGGGATAAACGGGTCCATCGTTTCTGCTGCAAGCAGCGAGCAAAACTGACAAGAGAATAGAAAGTAAGTAGTATCTCATACCTCACGATTTTACCAATATCAACAATCAGGATAAGTGCATCTGTCCTAAAAAGGCTGACCAAAACAGAATTATAGTCTATACCCCTTTTATGATATAAACGCCGTCACTATTATAAAAATTGCTTAGTAGAATGTTTTTTTGATGATTACAAAAAGTCGTAAAATACTTTCTTTCGTGTTTGAATTTTTATTTACAAAGCATACGTGCTTTTTGGGCTTTTAAAAAGTCGAAAAACGGGCTAAAGGACTGCCTTTGTAAGTTACATAGAATCAGATAGTTGCGAAGTTGCGTTTTAAAAGGTGCTTAGTAAGACTTCAAAAGGGCGTTACTTGGACCTCAAAAGGGCATCTTTAGCAAGCCAAAAGGGCGTTAATTGGAAGCCAATTTACGCTCTTTTTGTTTTTAAGATTAGATTTTTCTTTACAATAATTCTTATCCTCACAAAAACTATAGAGAAGAGAATAAGGTGAAAGTGTAAAAAGTGAAAAAGTTCTTCTGTTACCCTGTCTTCAGACAATTCTGTCTTCGTTCTTCTGTTACTTTGTCTTCTATTTGTTCTGTCTACAAACAACTGGTTAACTTGTCTACTGGTTAACTTGTTAATCAAAGAAATGTTCTTCAGTCTTTGTTCTTCTGTTATCCTGTCTTTATATTACTCTGTTTCAAAGCTGTTTAGTTATCTTGTCTATATCAACTAAGATAATCATAATAATGAACTTTGAAATCTGAGATGTCTGACCGCTATAAACGAGAAAACCGTAGGACGAAAGTCCTACGGCCAATTTCTCTCTTTTTCTGTTCGTTCTCTGATTACTTAACAGAGTCAGCAGCTACTGAATCAGCAGCAACAGAATCAGCGTGTACGCTATCTACCATTGAATCAGCAGCCATTGAGTCAGCTGTAGAGTCAGCGTTCTGAGCCTGGCTTAGAGTTACCACCACAAGATGCGAAAGAGATAGCTGCGATAGCTACGAACATTAAAACTAATTTCTTCATTTTCTTTGCTTTTTAAATCTGTAAAACAATCATTTGTTTGTTAAAACGATGCAAAGGTAAGTATTTTTTTATTCGGCAATAATTTTTTTAGAACTTTTTTTGTTCTTCTTTTTGTAACAAATTCATAAAGCGTTGATAATCAGCGTTATATGAACGTTAAATAAATGTTAATGGTTTTGATGTGTGCTACACAATTTCAAAAATCCTTGCTTTTTAGCTGCTTTAAAGGGTCTGTATTACAGTGTAAAAATCTTATTTTCTTAGTCTTTCTTATCTTTTCAAATGTGTAAACGAGTCGTATTTCTTTGGTTTTATCTTCATTTTACTGTAACTTTGCAAGTTATATGATAGATACAGCAGCATTTCAAGGCAAGACAGCCAAGTTCTATACTTTGGGTTGTAAACTCAACTTCTCAGAGACAAGTACCTTCGCGCGTACCTTATATAATATGGGCGTACGTGAAGCGAAGAAGACTGAGCAGGCAGATATTTGTCTGATCAATACTTGTTCGGTTACAGAGGTTGCTGACCATAAGTGTCGCCAGATTATTCATCGTATGGTGCGCCAGAATCCTGGTGCTTTCGTTATTGTTACTGGTTGCTATGCTCAGCTTGAGAGTGCAACAGTGGCAAAGATAGAAGGTGTAGACCTTGTATTGGGTAGTAATGAGAAGGCTGACCTTGTACAGTATCTTAGTGATGCATGGAATAAGGTAGACACAGATAAAGACAAGGAAACGTCAGAGGGAGAGTATCACTCTGTTAAGACGAAGGATATTAAGACTTTCCAAGCAAGTTGTTCACGTGGCAATCGCACACGCTACTTCTTAAAAGGTGCAAGACGGATGTAACTACTTCTGCACTTATTGTACGATTCCTTTTGCTCGTGGATTCTCACGTAACCCGACTATTCAGTCGCTTGTAGAGCAAGCGGAGGAGGCTGTAAGAGAGGGAGGAAAGGAGATTGTGTTGACGGGAGTTAATATAGGTGACTTCGGTAAGACCACAGGTGAGAGTTTCTTAGACCTCGTAAAAGCATTAGATAAGGTCGAGGGAATACAGCGTTTCCGTATTAGTTCGCTTGAACCCGACTTGATAGATGATGAGTTGATAGCATATTGTGCAGAGTCACGAGCGTTTATGCCACACTTCCACATCCCACTTCAGAGTGGTTCTGACGAGGTGTTGGAGTTGATGCACCGTCGTTATGACACGGCACTCTTTGCTCGTAAGATAAAACTTATTAAGGAAAAGATGCCCGATGCATTTATCGGTGTGGATGTGATGGTAGGTTCTCGTGGGGAGCGTCCAGAGTATTTTGAGGATTGTTATAACTTCCTCGACTCCCTTCCAGTCACCCAACTCCATGTCTTCCCTTATTCAGAACGACCAGGAACAGCAGCCTTGTCAATTCCTTACGTAGTGGATGATCGTGAGAAGAAGCACCGTGCTCATAAGCTATTGAAACTCTCTGATGAGAAGACACGTGCTTTTTATGCAGAGCATATAGGTCAGGAGGCAGATGTCCTCTTTGAGAAAGCGGCACGAGGAAAGGCTATGCACGGTTTTACTGATAACTATATTCGTGTAGAATTATCGTCCGATCAGGCAAAGGAAGAGTATGACAACCAGATTCTCCGAGTACGATTGGGAGAGTTTAATTTCGATCAAAGTTCATTAAAGGCAGAACTCTTATGAAAGTAGCGATAGTCATATTGAACTGGAATGGACGAAGCATGATGGAGCAATATCTCCCTTCCGTGCTGAATTATTCACGTGATGAGGCAGAGGTTATCATAGCCGACAATGCTTCAATAGATGACTCTGTCGCATGGTTGAAAACAACCTATCCACATGTTCGAGTGATAGAATTAGCTGAGAACTACGGCTTTGCAGAAGGCTATAATCGTGCGCTAAAGCAGGTAGATAGCGAATATTACGTGTTGTTAAACAGTGATGTTGAGGTCACACACCACTGGCTTACACCCCTCATTGAGGAGATGGATGCCCATGAGGATATAGCAGCTTGTCAGCCAAAATTGCTCTCTGTTGCTAATCCTGACGCTTTTGAGTATGCTGGTGCATCGGGAGGTTTCATTGATCGTTATGGCTATCCGTTCTGTCGTGGACGTATCTTTGACACGGTAGAGGATGATAATGGGCAGTATGATAACAGTGAAGAGATACTTTTGGGCAACAGGAGCTTTTGCTTGATGATACGTGCCAAAGACTATTGGGCAGCAGGTGGATTAGACGGCAGATTCTTTGCTCATAATGAAGAAATCGACCTCTGTTGGCGTCTGCATCAGATGGGTAAGCGCATCTTCTGTTTCCCAGAAAGCTATGTTTATCACGTTGGAGGCGGCACATTACCTAAGTCTAACCCACGTAAAACCTTTCTGAACTTCCGTAATAACTTGACCATGTTATGGAAGAACTTACCAGAAGATGAATTGAAACATGTCATGCGAGTAAGATGGTTTTTAGACTATCTGGCTGCATTTCAAACGCTGATAATGAATCGTAATTGGGGTGAGTTTAAGGCGATTTTTTCAGCACGTCGTGCTTTTAAACAGTGGCGAAACGAGTTTGAACGCCTGCCGATTCGTCTTGATGGAGTGGTAAAACATCGAGAAAATCTCCCTTCATGTACGAATGATGGACGTAAGAAATATACCCTTCTTTGGCAATATTACGTGAAAGGTCGTAAGGTATTTAGCACCTTAACTGGATGAAAATAGTAATTGTTTGCACTTTATTTTAATATTTTTAGCATAACACTTGCGTTTTAAAATATATTTTAGTAATTTTGCACTCAATACTCAAATAGTGTAAAAAAAGTAACCAGAAAAAGTAACCAGTGAGATATCTCTATTTCATATTATTAGTTGTTCTGTTCACCTGTGTGAGGCTGTCAGTTCAAACTTTCATCTGATGACGTGAATGATAATTCACTGTTATTAGAGATGATCGCTATGACCGTTTGGAATATCGTTACTTGACAACAGGTGATTTCTCTGCGCTCCAGCAGATGAATACAGAGTATCCGATAGAGACCCGTACACTGATAGAGGATGTCGTAAAGATAGGTGAGATAACCGATCCAGACATCAATACAAAGTTCTTGAAGTTCTATCAAGACACGACCTTACAGTCTGTCATAGCAGCTGTAGAGTCGGAGTTTGCGAATACAGAAGATCTTGATCATCAGTTTAGTACAGCTTTCAAACATCTGAAGCAGGCTTTGCCAAACATAACAATTCCAAGAGTCTATGCGCAGATTTCGGCTTTAGACCAAAGTGTTGTTGTGGGTAATGGTACTATCGGTATCTCGCTCGACAAGTACCTCGGTCCTAATTACCCTTTGTATGCGAAGTTCTATTCGCCAACACAGCGTAAGCAGATGTCACGTGAGTACATTCTTCCAGATTGTATGACATTCTATTTGATGAGTATCTACCCTTTACAGCATTTCGAATCACGTCCGCAGTTAGAGCGCGACTTGCAGATTGGCAAGATACAATGGATTGTTAATCAGATAATGACAAAGCGTATCTATCACAGTCGGTACGAGGAGGCTGTAGACAACTATATGAAGAAGAATCCTAAGACCTCATACGAGGAACTGCTTCGTATGACAGATTTCTCCAAATTTACTGTTGTGGATAGTTAATGGAGAAGGTTTAACGGACTCAAAAGAATATACTATCCCTCTCAGAACCAACGGTAATGACCGTATGAAAGGTTTTGCAGAGGGGATAATTGTATCTAATAGGTTATAGCATTTTATCTCCAATAGTCTTTTTAAGGCTAAATCATTTTTACCTAAACTATATATTATAAGGTAATATGCCCTTAGACAGTGGAAATGTTAAGCCTCCGCACCACATGTGCGGAGCATCAGCACAAGGTTTGAATAGGGCTGGTGAACTTTGTAGCTATCATTTTATTTGTTGTAAGATACAAATAGCTGACTTACAAGGGATGTTTTTTTAGTATGCGGCGTAAATATGTCGTCATTTATTGATAAGCTAATATTTTTATGTGTATTTTTATTGTGAATGTTTAAATTTATCGTCATGTAATAACAAAAATGTCAGTTTGTTTTGTTTGTCTTCTTTTATATTTTTGTAGCAAAAATCTTTTTATTCACTAACGCTTAAATAATAATTTATGGACAAGGGTAGAGCTATTTGTAAGGTATTGAAGGATGTCCGTCAGAAGATTGCAAATGAGAATGGAATAAGCTATCATCCTGAGGAGTGCCACCATAAGGGCGAATGTACAGGTACGTGTCCTGGTTGTGAGAAAGAAATCCGTTACCTTGAAGAACAACTAAAGAACAAGCAGCATAGTGGTTTTGGTTTGAAGGTGGCTGGCATTGCAGCTGGTGTCTGTGTAACTGTATTGCCAATGGCTGCTATGGTACAACCTGAGCGTAATGCAAACCCTGACTTGACGGCTAAGACGATAAAGAATGATTCTATAAGAGCAGAAGACCTGACCAATGGTCACCCTGATGCTGTGCTTTTACGTGGTCAAGTATTCGATGCAAAGACAAAGGAGACTGTTATTGGAGCCGTTGTTGAGTCGAAGGACACAAAAAAAGGAACTGTCACCGCTATTGAGGGCGACTATGCTGTGAAAGTTCTGCCAACTGATACACTGGAGGTGATAGCTGTTGGTTATTATAAAATGAGTGTGACAGTTAAAGAACTCTTAGATAAAAAGAATAATGATATTTATATCACTGAGGATTCGGCGATGATGAATGAAATTATAGTCTTGGGTGGATGCGATAAAATGTTCGGGAAGCATAAGGCGAAGAAAGGACCTAAGTCGCATAAGGAGAAGAATAAAAAGAAGTGTAAGTAAGGATAAGTATTATGGTAAAAGGGAAGAGTACTTGTAAGCTATTGAAGGATATTCGGCAGCAGATAGCGGATGCGAATGGTATCAGCTATCAGCCTAAAGAGTGTCACCACAAGGGGGATTGTGCAGGTACTTGTCCTGCTTGTGAGGAAGAAATACGTTATCTTGAACGTGAGTTGAAAGCACGTAAGGGTAATGGCTTCGGTATGAAGGTAGCTGGTATTGCTGCAGGTATCTGCGCTACGGTAATGCCGATGACTGCTGCTGCGCAAGGCGTTAAGCCCGATAGTACGGCTAATCGTCCTGTGCGTACAGCCAAGAAAGGCGATGTAAAGGTAGTAGACCTTTCTGATGGTTGTACATCACCTGTGGTTGTACGTGGAATGGTCATAGACGAAGAAAATAAAGAACCAGTGATAGGGGCATTTGTTTTTATAGACGGAACAAGTAAGGGCATTGCAACAAATATAGATGGACAGTTTGCTTTGAAGTTACCATCAGACACTTCGTTGGTTATTTCATATATAGGTTGTAAGGATAAGAAGGTTCGTGTAAGTTCTCTTTTAAGTTCTGACAATAATGTTATTATGCTTGAAGAGGATGAAACTATTGATTTTTCGGTAATAGCAGGAGGAGTCGTGACTGTTTCGCCAAACTACGATGATGTGTATGGTCATAGGACTTATAAGCCGAAGTCACATAAGGAGAAGAATAAAAAGAAGTGTAAGTAAGGATAAGGATTATGGTAAAAGGAAAGAGTACTTGTAAGCTATTAAAGGATATTCGGCAGCAGATAGCGGATGCCAATGGTATCAGCTATCAGCCTAAGGAGTGTCATCACAAGGGGGATTGTGCGGGTACTTGTCCTGCTTGTGAGGAAGAAATACGTTATCTTGAACGTGAGTTAAAGGCGCGTAAGGGTAATGGCTTCGGTATGAAGGTGGCTGGTATTGCTGCTGGTATCTGCGCTACGGTAATGCCGATGACTGCTGCTGCGCAAGTTGTTAAGTCTGATAGTACGGCTAATCGTCCTATACATACAGTTAAGAAAGGCGATGTAAAGGTAGTAGACCTTTCTGATGGTTGTGCATCACCTGTGGTTGTACGTGGAATGGTCATAGACGAAGAAAATAAAGAACCAGTGATAGGTGCTTCTGTTGTTATAGACGGAACAAACAAGGGTGTTGCAACAAATGTAGATGGACAGTTTGCTTTGAAGTTACCACCAGACACTTCGTTGGTTATTTCATATATCGGTTATAAGAAGCAAAAGGTTCATGTAAGTTCGCTTTTGCATTCTGATAATAATGTTATTGTGCTGGAAGCCTATGATTTATCGGGCGTAACAGGAGAATTTGTAATCGTTTCGCCAAACTACGATGATGTGTATGGTCATAGAACTTATAAGCCGAAATCGCATAAGGAGAAGAATAAAAAGAAATGTAAGTAAGGATTAGTATTATGACAAAAGGAAAGAGTACTTGTAAGCTATTAAAGGATATTCGGCAGCAGATAGCTGATGCGAATGGTATCAGTTATCAGCCTAAGGAGTGTCATTACGAAGGGGAGTGTGCGGGTACCTGCCCTGCTTGTGAGGCGGAGATACGCTATTTAGAGACGCAGTTAAGAGAACGGAAACGCAAGGGATGGGGCATGAAAGTGGCTGGTTTGGCTGCTGGTCTTTGTGTTGCTACGGTTCCGCTTACATCATGTCAGAACACTCCCAAAGCTTGCAACGTTGAGAATAAAAGTTTCAGGATTCTACTGATATGTCAGTTATGGGCGAGAAAGAAGTGATACCAAAAGCACTCACTGCAGATTTGAAGAATGCTACTGTTATTATTGGACGAGTGCTCGACTCTTCTACTGGTAAGGCTGCTTCGGAAGTTAATGTTATGCTATTAGGAGGTAAGAAGAGGCTGTCTTTGGGCGAAGATGGAAGATTTGCATTGCAGGTTAATCGTAATGACTCCCTCGTGTTTTCATCTTATGGATTTGAGGATAAGGTGATAGCAGTGAAGTCTATTCGTAATCCTAACGATATGGTTGTCCGTTTAGAACCTTCTCTTGACGTAGTAGGAGAGATAGATAGGGAGTATTTAGAAAAAGAATTAGCCGACAGCACTGCTCCTCAATCACATAAAGAGAAATGCAATCAGAAATAACTGCACCGTTAATCGCCATTAATCGGCACAGACTCACCACGGATGGGCGAAGGCGTAACAACATTGGTAGGCTTTTCATGGTTGTCCGCTTCATTGCGAGTACTGCTTAAACGCTCAGTGCTTGCAGGCTGATGGTGTTTGGTGCAGGCTGACACCCGGTGAGTTGTATAGTGAGGTGGAGATGAGACGACCTTTACTTTGTGGCAACGGGTGGCGGTATTTGCTTTGGAGGGGGTGAACCCCTCCTACGTTCGGATTTCATCAAGGCCTTTGCCGAGATAATGAACCCCGAATGGAAGTTGACAATAGAAACATCGCTCAACGTACCGCTTGAGAATGTCAAAGCTATTGCCCCGTTGGTGCAGATGTGGTATGTAGATATTAAGGATATGAACCCTGATATCTACAAGGCGTATGGATGTAAAGAGAATAAGCAGGTCGTTAGTAATCTTCAATGGTTAGCAGCGAACGGATATGCTGATAAGGTAATCATCCGTCTACCCTTGATACCTGAATATAATACAGATGAAGACCGCCAGATGAGTCAGCAACAATTGGAGAAGATGGGCTTTACAAACTTTGATAAGTTTAATTATATTGTGCGGTAGTAGAATTAATCCTATACAATATACATAGCTCTTCTTTCGTTTTTTACTTGAAAAGCATTATCTTTGCAATTAGTAAAAGAAAGAGAGTATGAAGAAACCACTTGTTATTTTATCAATTATATTTCTGTTGTTGCCAATCACAGTAACAGCACAGAGCTTCGACGCCTTATGGCAACAAGTAAATCAAGCTGAGCAAAAGGACTTACCAAAGACACAAATCAGCTTGTTAAAGAAGATTGAACAGAAAGCACAGAAAGAGAAAGCCTATGGGCAAATATTGGCTGCAAGTCTGTTAGCATCAGGTTACAGACAGAGATTGCACCAGACTCTGCTGAGGTAGAGTTTAAAGCGATTGAAGGCAAAAGGCAAAAGATGGTAGAAGGGAAAAGATGAAGTCTTGTCGGCTGTCTACAACTGTATCTTGGGTGTGATAGGTCGGAATGATGATGATGGAAACGCTGAGGATTACTTTAAGAAGGCTCTGGCAAACCCTTCTCTACTGGCAAGTCAGAAAGCAGCCGACTTTAAGCCTTTGATAAAGATAGGTAAGAACGATGATATCTTTAAGGGTGACCTACTGCATGTTATTGGTATGCAAGTGGGTAACTACGACAAATTACATAGCTATTATAAAAGCGTTGGGAATCGTGAGGCAGCTTGTTACACGGCATTGATGGGGATAAAGGAGGAGAAAGAGAGTATTCCAAAGCTCGACTCACTCATGCAGGCGTATAGCGACTTACCGATATGTGGAGAAGTTGCGTTGAAGCGTTATGCTTGTATGGGAGAAGATACTTCGGTTGAGGAAAAGATAGCTTATATTGATAAAGCACTTGTCCGTTGGGCATCATGGAAGCGAATAGTAGCGTTACGTAATGCTCGTGAAGAACTGATTAGACCAATGTTTGACGTGAGTTTCGATAAGCGTAATGTTAGTTCGTCGGAGAAGAATAACTGGGTTAAGTTGAATACACGCAATGTGTCAGATGTAGTCATAACGATTACGCGTACGAAACTATCAGGAAATCATTCTCTCAGTCTTGGGGATAAAGACGACATGGCTAAGTTGAAGGCAAGTCTGTTGCCTGCAACGAAGCAGACGATAAACCGTACTTTCACTGGTCATAAGGATTATGAAGCGGTGAAAGACTCTTTCTTAATGCCTACATTACCTTTGGGCGTTTACCTTATTAAGATAGAAAGCCCTGAAAAGAATATTACACCAGAATATGCTTTCTTACTATGTCAGTGACCTCTATGTCATGAGCGAACTGCAACCAAAGAAGAAGGCACGATATGTTGTTGTCAATGTTGTGGATGGACAACCAGTAGCAGATGTAAAGGTTCAAGCTACCTATCCAAATTATTATGGTAAAGCCCCTATCGTCAAGAAACTGGTTACGAACAAGAATGGAGAGGTTGTTTTTGACTCGGAAAGAACGACCCCTGACATCTATGTCTTTACGAATAAGGATAAAGCCTTTGAAGAAACTCAACTGGAGGGCTCGTATGACTACGACAAGGAGAACTATGACAAGATGGTAACTCAGGTCTTCACGGATAGAGGTATCTATCGTCCTGGACAGACGGTGCATACATCTGTCATTGCTTATCAGAACACCAAGCAAGACTATAAGACTAAGGCTGCAGGCGGACAAACCTTTGATATGGTTTTGAAAGATGCCAATTATAAGGAGATTGGACGTAAGTCAGTAACCACCGACCGTTTCGGTACTGCTGCAGTAGACTTTAATCTTCCAACAAGTGGACTGACAGGTAGTTTCTCTATTTATGCTGATTTTGGAACAAAAGGATCTAAGCGTTTCCAAGTAGATGAGTACAAACGTCCAACGTTTGATGTAAACTTTGACGAGTATAAGGAGAAATATGTTGTCGGTGATTCTATTAAGTTGATTGGTCGTGCCAAGAGTTTTGCTGGTGTACCTGTACAAGGTGCAAAGGTGCATTATGTCGTTACACGTAGTATAAGCTATTGGAGTCGCTTCTATGAAGGTAGTGAGGAAGTGAACGAGCAAGATGTTGTCACAGACGACAAGGGAGAGTTTGTTGTTACCGTACCTTTTGTCTTGTCTGATAAAGCCAAGAAAGAACTGAAGTCTGGTAAGGGTTATCGTTCACTTTTCTATAACTTTAGAGTTGAGGCTTCGGTGACTGATGCCGCAGGTGAGACACATGAGGGGTTTGCATCCTTGCCATTAGGAACAAAGGAGGCAAGTCTTTCTTGCAATATTCCTGAGAAGAACCTGCGTGACAGTCTTAAAACGATTAAGTTTAATTATTTGAATGCTGCAGGATTTCCTGTTGATGGTACTGTGAAGTATGTTATTATACCACAGCAGAAGGATAAGAATAATTATGTTTATAGCAATTACAAGACGGTGAAAGCAAATGAGAATGTTGCTATAAAGGGTTTGTCTTCTGGTGCTTATCGCCTACATGCTATTTGCGGAACAGATACGATAGATGAGGATTTTGTCGTCTTCTCTTTTGGATGATAAGCGTCCTGTTATTGAGACGCATGACTGGTTTCTATCTGAGTGGAAACCAATTCCCTACGCGATGGTGGTCCTATCTATATGCAGGTGGGTTCAAGTGATGAGAATCAGTATGTTGTTTATTCTATCTTCTCAGGTAATAAAGTGATTGAAACAGGTTCTTTCAATCAAAGCAATAGTATACAGACACGCAAGTTTGTCTATAAGGAAGAATATGGTGATGAGATATTTCTTAATTATGCTTGGGTAAAGAATGGCATTATGTATTCTCATTCAGAGAGGATTATGCGTCCGTTACCAGATAAGAGTCTTAATTGTGAAAATGGAAGACCTTTCCGTAATAAACTTATCCCAGGTCAGCAGGAGGAATGGACAGTAACGATTAATCGTCCTGATGGCAAGGCTGCCAATGCTCAACTGATGGCAACACTTTATGACAAGAGTCTTGATCAGTTCTTGTCTAATTCATGGTACTTAGGCAACTTCTTCTCGCTTAACTATACATCTGTTAACTGGGAGAGTCCTTATTATTCAGGCTTTGGTCTTTCAGGGGAAGCTTATATCAAACCTATTGATGTAGAACTGTTATCTTTCTCGAGATTTGATAGTCGCTTTCTAGAAGAATATGATACGCCAGATGCTTATATTTTATTCAGCAACATCAGACCGAATGGTAAGCATGACACGTACCGTTAAGACAATGGCTTTTGCAAAGGAGTCTTCTATGAATGAGGTCGTTAAGGTTGGCTTCGGATCTACAAAGAAAACGGAAGCGAAATTTACTGCTCCTGTTGTCAAGAAAGATGAGGAGATAAAACAAGAGAAGGAGGAACCGAAGAATGTAAAGCCTTCTATGCGTGAGAATCTCAATGAGACAGCCTTTCTTTTATCCACAGTTGCAGACAGATGGAAAGGGTAATGTAAGTATTAAGTTTACGCTTCCAGAGAGTCTTACTACGTGGCGTTTCATGGGATTGGCACATGATGAGGATATGAACAATGGTTTTCTTTCTGATGATATCGTTGCTCAAAAGACATTGATGGTGCAGCCTAATATGCCTCGCTTTGTTCGTTTGGGTGACGAAGCAATGGTATCTGCTCGTTTGTTCAATCAGTCTGAGAAAGATATCAATGCAAAAAGCAAAGGTTGAAATCTTGACCCTGCAACAGAGAAGGTGCTCTTTACGGATAGTAAAGCTGTTGTTTTGAAGGCGCAGGGGAGTGGTTCAGCAACTTATAACTTAGCTTCTTTATTAGCAAAGAACGCAAATAAACTTACAGCTGACCAGTCATTACTCGTTGTTCGCTTTACGGTTGAGGGCGATGGGTTCTCTGATGGTGAGCAACATTACCTCTCAGTACTTCAGAATAAGGAGTATGTAACAAATACCTATCCATTCACACAGAATGATGCTGGGGTGAAGACGATTAATGTTGGTAAGCTTTTTCCCAAAGAAGAGTACGGATCAGAAGCTGACAGTAGAGTACACTAATAACCCTAAATTGGCTGATGATTCAGGCATTGCCTTATGTCGCAGATGCAAGTGAAAAGAATGCTATCAGTCTTGTTTCGGCTTATTATGCAAACCGTTTAGGTAAGCAGATTATAAGTACTTCACCATCGATTAAGCAGACAATTGAGCAATGGAAGAAGGAGACGGGTAAGGAAACGTCAATGATGTCGGCTTTGGAGAAGAACCAAGAACTCAAGTCTTTGACACTTGATGAAACTCCTTGGGTGATGGATGCTAAGAATGAAAGCGAACAAAAACAGCAACTCGTGCGCTTCCTCGATGAGAATCAGTTGCAGAACAAATTGACATCAACATTCTCAAGTCTAAAGAAACTGCAAAACTCTGATGGTTCATTCTCTTGGTGGCCAGGAATGAAGGGAAGTCTTTATATGACTGTTGCGGTGACGAAGACGCTTGCTCGTTTACAGAACCTTACCAGTCCAAGCCCAGAGGTAACAAACATGATTAACGCTTCTTTCCGCTTTATGGATAAGAAGGTAGCAAAGTGTGTGGCTGAAATGAAGCGTTATGAGAAGAGATATAACACTACAATCTTCCCATCTGATGACCTTTGTGATTATCTTTACACCAATGCTTTGTTCTATCATGACCGAGCTACAAATGACATAAAGTATCTCATTGATCGCTTGACCAAGAAGCCTACGGACTTAACTATCTACGGTAAAGCGAATACTGCAGTAATCCTTCAGCAGTATGATAAGGTGGAAAAGGCGCGTGAATACCTGCAGAGTATTAAGGAATATACGGTTTATACGGAGGAAAAGGGACGCTATTTCGATTCTAAAAACGCTTATTACAGCTGGCGTGATTATAAGATTCCAACAGAGGTGGCAGCTATCGAGGCAATAAAGACCATTACTCCTACTGATGGTAAGACGCTTGTTGAGATGCAGCGTTGGCTCTTTTGCAGGAGAAGCGTACGCAGGCTTTGGGATACACCATTGAACTCAGTGAATGCTATTTGGGCATTTATGAACAATGGCAATTGGTTGATGCAGAATGGAGAGCATGCTACCTTGATGCTTGATAACAAGCCTTTGCAGACAACACAGCCTACGGCAGGATTGGGCTATGTGAAGGCTACACAGACTGTTGATTTCCAATCGTCTGAAAGTCATGATTTGGTTATCAGCAAGGCAAGTACTGGCACAAGTTGGGGTGCTGTTTATGCACAGTTCTTCCAGACGTCAACAGATATCTCTGATGCCTCATCTGGCTTGAAGATTAAGCGTGAGGTCTTGGTTGATAGTGTACTGTTGAAGAGAGGAAAAGCCTTAAAGTTGGTGATAAGGTGCGTATCCGTTTGACGATTATTGCCGACCGTGATTACGACTTTGTACAAGTAGTTGATAAGCGTGCTGCCTGCCTTGAGCCTGTTAGTCAGTTGAGTGGTTATCATTGGGGGTATTACATTGCTCCAAAGGATTACACGACTAATTACTACTTTGACCAGATGGCAAAGGGTAAGCATGTTGTTGAAACAGAATATTATATTGACCGAGCAGGTGTTTATCAGACAGGAACCTGCACTGCGCAGTGTGCATACGCACCAGAGTATAGTGGACGTACTGGCGCAGAAGTTATTCAAGTTGACGAGTAAACGAGTTGGCAAGTGAACAAGTTATTTAAGTTGACAAGTAAACGAGTTGACGAGTAAACAAGTTATTAGATAGAGTTGTGAGTAGGGTGTTGTCTTAACTCCCATAACTTCTCAACTCATTAACTCCTTAAAAAGAAATGCTTCAAATAGAAATTGATAATGGTAGTGGTTTTTGCTTCGGTGTGACCACTGCTATTAAGAAAGCCGAAGAAGAATTGGCAAAGGGTACAAAGCTCTATTGCTTAGGTGATATTGTACATAACAGTATGGAGGTGGAACGCCTCACAAAGAAAGGGCTCATCACGATTAATCATGAGCAAATGCGCGAACTTCATAACGTGAAGGTTTTGCTGCGTGCACATGGCGAACCACCTGAGACTTACGAACTTGCAAGACGTAACAACATTGAGATTATCGATGCAACTTGCCCTGTGGTTCTTGCTCTTCAGCGTCGTATTAAGACTCAGTATGAGAAAGGTCGTCAACCTTCTTATATGATATCGTCAAAGGGTGGGGCTACTGTTGATGAACCTTTCAAACCTCAAAGCCAGTAACGAATGAAGCGGCAGAAACCTCTACTTCTTCTGTTTCTCTTCCTCCCTGCAGTGGGCGAGGGACAAGAACCTAGTGCCTCATCTTCCATTGTTATCTTTGGAAAGAATGGTCATGCTGAAGTGCTTGGACTTGTTGGTCAGACCCATAGTCAGGCGATTGTGATAGAGAAGTTTGAAGATGTCAAAGCGTTAGACTTTAATAATGACATCTATCTCTACTCACAGACGACAAAGAGTTTGGATGAGTTTCATAAGATTATCGAATACATTCAAAGTCATATATCACCAAAGGCTAAGTTCCAAAGCTTTGATACCATCTGCCGACAGGTTGCTAATCGTATGCCGAACATTTCTACCTTTGCTGCTCGTCACGACTTGATTCTCTTTGTGGCAGGCCGTAAGAGTTCAAATGGTAAGGTCCTCTTTCACGAATGTTTGAGTGTAAACCCAAACTCCCATCAGGTTGAGAGCGCTGACGAAATCGACATGAGTTGGTTTGAAGGAGTTGAAACAGTAGGAATCTGTGGGGCTACGAGTACGCCAAAATGGCTGATGGAAGAATGCCGTGATGAGATACTCAGGCGTACGAAATAATAGCTTTATAATCCTCAAACAAAGAGATTAAACGCGAAAAACTATCAAATTTTGATAGTTTTTCGCGTTTTTTTTATACCTTTGCATCGTCAATCAAGATTTAATGTGACTTTTATTGCAACACTTGGGTTAGGTTTTATCTTGAAATGGCAGAATACAGGATAAAATTTGTTGGGTCTTCCAACAGTTTAATATGATGGAGTATGTCAGTTGTTGATGATAGGTTTTAGGGATTTGTTCGTGGACATAACATTACTCTAATCAACAAAAAGAAGATGTCATGTTGTCCCATATTATTTAAGTGAAGTATTCATTAATAGTGTAGCATAGTAGATTTATGAAAGAACAAAAGAGTTTCCTTTGTCCCTATGGCATTCTTAGGGCTTATGTTTTTTTCACTTGTGGATTTGCCTTGGGTATAAATTCATTGTTGGTTCCAGTATTGAAGGTGTCGTTAGCTTTTCTTCAATGGAAGCATATATGCTCATTGGTGCAACATTCTTGCCTTTCCTCATCTTTTGGCTATCCTGCAGGGAATGTTAATTAGCAAGATAGGATATAAGCGTACGATGGCTATTGCGTTCGGAATGTTTTGCTGTAGGTTTTGGAGTGTTTATCTTCTCGGCAGATGCAAAGAGTTTTCCTTTGTTTCTGGCAGCTTCCTTTTTCTGTGGAACGGCTAACACCTTCTTACAGGCAGCTATAAATCCTTATGTAACAATATTGGGACCAACGGAGAGTGCTGCAAAAGCGTATCTCTATTATGGGTATGATCAACAAGTTAGCTTTGGCCAGTGTCACCCTCTTTATTGCTCTTTTTCGCAGGTGCTTCAGGTAGTGTTGCGATAGATGATTTAGGTAAACCTTTTGCTGTGATTATTTGTCTGTTCGTTGCTTTGGGTGTAGTGGCTCTTTTGTCACCATTGCCAGAGGTGAAGGCAGCAGGTGAGGATAGCAGTGAGACTGATGAGGTTGACCAAGAGTATCTGCTTATGCAAACAGTAAGAAGTCTGTTTTCCAGTTCCCACACTTGGTTCTGGGGTGCCATTACATCTTCTTTTATGTTGGTGCAGAGACTATCGTGTTGGGAACGCTCATTGACTATGCGAATGAGTTAGGACTTGCTCATCCAGAAAACTATTCTTGGATAACTCTGATTAGTATTAGTATTGATATATAGCAGGAATCATTCTGATTCCTAAGTATCTTTCTCAGACACGTGCTTTGCAGATTTGTTCATTCGTAGCCTTGTTGGGAACGACTCTTGTTGTTCTTCTTCCTGGAGTTTACAGTATATATAGTGTCGGTGTCATGGCTTTTAGGATGTTCACTGATGTGGCCAGCGTTTTGGCCTTTGGCATTGATGGATTTGGGTAAGTTTACCAAGAAGGGTTCATCACTCTTGACAATGGGACTTATTGGTGGAGCAGCAATTACAGTACTTTCGGTCTTTTTAAAGGATGTTTTAGATGCTCGATACGCCTATGGTCTTTGCTTTGTATGCTTTGGTTATATTTTTGTTCTATGCATTCAAAGGGCTATAAGTTACGTTAATAGATTCTTATTAAAAAGAAGTTGTAAGGTTCTGTGTAATAACCTTTTAGTTAGGGTTGAAATCAGTATTCTTATTGTATAAAAATAATCCTAAGCTACAATAATTTTTACGGGGTTGCCTTTACGAAGGTAATCCCATTTTGTTTACTATCTTTTTCTCTTGTTGTTTTTCGTGTGGGTATATTGAGGAAATGAAAGATAATTTTCACTTGCTACTTGAATCTACCTCTTCTTTTATGTTTATGAAATAACTTGACATATTTGGCTCCTAAAACTGCTTTTCACAAGAATAAAAACAAGAGTTTTAAGTGTGTTTGTAACTATCAGATAAATAGAGAGTTATGAGGATGTAATAAAAAGGTGCTTAGTAAGGCTGCAAAGGGCGTTAGTAAGACTGCAAAAGGGCATCTTTAAGAAGCCAATAGGGCGTCTTTTTCGAAGCAAAAGAGTATCTGTTGAATTTTGGTTATGATTATATTATTACAAATTAATTCATAATTCATAATTCATAATTCATAATTATGATTACTACTGTAATTCATATACTATTCGAACAGAGTTCTCGTTATTACATCATGATTATGATTATTACTCTGATTTATAATTAATCGAATAGAGTTTTCATTAGTAAGTCATAATTATGATTACCAGAAAAGATGGAGTTTATTGCTGTGAGTAACTTGTTTACTCATAAATGCGTTTACTTGTAAACTTGACAGTTTACCCTCTTATTTCTTTTTCTTTTTGAATAGACTGAATTTCTTATTAAGGAGTCCTGACGATTGCTTACCGCCAAACATACGATAGAGCCTCCATGAGAGGATAAGTCCATCCAATACACCTGCACCAACATTGAAAGCACCTGAGAAGCGTTGGGTAGGAGAGTTTTTGTCTTTCGGCTTATGCATAAGCTCATTCCATAACCCTGCAATCTTATTGCTGTCCTTAATCAAGTCGGTACGCAACTGAGCTTTGCGCAGGCGTATGTCGTCCAACGACCTATATTCGGGTTTAAATTGAGTTGTCTGTTCAGTCATAAGCTTATTTTGACATTAAAAGACTTCCCAAGAATCTTACCAATGGGCGTTCAATAAGTTTGTGACGCAGTAAGATAAAGAAGATGAGCAGCAGCAAGTAGCCACCACCAACAATGAGGAAAGCCCAAATAAGTGAACCCACCAATGTCTGCAATGCAAAGGCTGCAGCAAAAGAAAGGTAAATTAGGGAAATGAAGAGAGTAGTGCAGAAAACTGTTGCCACGGTAATCACGGTCAGTAGTCGCACGACCTTTTCAATTACATCGAGCTTCACGTACTCTGACTGAAGCCCGATATAATGTTTTAGCACCTCTACGAGTTGTGCTATTGTTTCTACGTTCTTATCGTTTGAGAACATCCTTTACAATTTAGATAACGTCTGAAGCTGCGTCTTTGATATCTTCAACGAAATCTTCAGCTTTCCTTGCGGCTGAGCTTAATGTCGTGCTTCTTGCAGAAGTCGTCAACAGCGTCAGCAATCTTTGTACGTGTGTCAGTTCCCTTCTCTGGAGCCAAAAGAAGTCCGAGAGCAGCGCCTGTGATGCTACCACAGAGGAATGCGCCGATGTAACCTAATGTCTTCATAATCTCTTTATTTTTATTGTTAATGAATACTTGATTTCTTTTCAATGGCAAATATAGTCAAAGTTTCGCATATTAGCAACAGATAGGAAGTATTTTTTTGTGTTAAAAATCTTACAAATAGTTTATTTAACAAACTTTATTGGCGATATTTTCTTACTTCTCTCTTATTTTTGTAACTTCGCAAGATAATTACATAGTAAATTAATAGTATAATCAATAAAAAACTAAGCGATTATGAAGAAATTTATGGTTTTGGGCGCAGCTATGTGTGTGGCAATGGCTTTCACTGGCTGTAAGTCAAGCGAGAGTGCATACAAGAAGGCTTACGAGAAGGCTAAGTCTCAGGAGCAGAACTCTACAAATAATTATGACAACTCAACTCAGCAGGATGCTGTTGTAGCTCGGTTGAGACACAGCCAGCTACTCAGGCTCCAGTTGTTGATAATTACGACAGTGAGCCAGTACGCCGCGAGACTGTTTCTGTTGTAAATGGTTCTGGTTTGAAGGCTTACAGCGTCGTTGTTGGTTCATTCGGTATTAAGTCTAATGCTGAGGGCTTGCAGCAGCGTTTGAAGAATGCTGGCTACGATGCTCAGGTTGCTTACAATGCTGGTAACAATATGTATCGCGTTGTTGCTTCTACATACGATAGCAAGGCTTCAGCTGTGCAGAGCCGCAATCAGCTCCGTGCTACATACGCTGATGCTTGGTTGCTTTCTCGATAAATGAGTAGAATTTTAGCGATAGATTACGGTAAAAAACGTACAGGATTAGCAGTCACCGACCCATTGTGCATCATCGCCAATGGGTTGGCGACTGTTCCTACGTCTGAGCTTTTCGATTTTTTGACACAATATATCGCAAAGGAAGGGGTTAGCCAACTCGTCATTGGCAAGCCTATGCAGCCCAATGGTCAGCCGAGCGAGAACCTTGCCCGTGTTGAGCAATTTGTCAACCGTTGGCGTAAGGCACATCCTGAGTTACCTATTGATTATTACGACGAGCGGTTTACGTCGGTTATCGCCCATCAAGCAATGATTGCGGGGGGTGTGAAGAAGAAGACACGCCGCGAAGATAAAGGACTTGTTGACGAGATTTCGGCAACAATTATCCTACAAGATTATATGAGGTCCAAAGGGCTTTGAACCATTTGATGGTTAAGCTCGTTGGACTTATAAGTTTTAAGAAAGAAAAAGAATATGGTATTACCCATTTACACATACGGTCAGCCAGTGTTGCGCAAGGTAGCCGAGGATATCCCTCTCGATTATCCTGACCTTCAAGAGCTGATACAGAATATGTTTGAGACCAACACCGCCAGCGATGGCGTAGGTTTGGCAGCACCACAGATTGGTAAGTCTATCCGTGTCGTTGTTGTCGACTTGGATGTGCTCTCAGACACTTTCCCTGAGTATAAAGATTATCGTCACGCATTCATCAATGGTCACATCCTTGAATATGATGACTCCGAAACTGAGACCTTAGAAGAGGGATGTCTCTCTCTGCCAGGTGTTCACGAGAGTGTGACACGTGCAAAGCGTATCTACGTAAAGTGGTATGATGAGAATCTTGTTGAGCATGAGGAGTGGATAGATGGCTATCTTGCTCGTGTTATTCAGCATGAGTTTGATCACCCTCGAAGGTCGTGTCTTTTCACTCGATCGTCTCGCCATTCCGCAAGCAGATGATTACCAGCAAGCTAAAAGCCCTTTTGCAGGGAAAAGTTCGCTGCCACTATCGTGTGAAGGCTCCACGTAAGTAAGCCTATGTTGCGTGGTATCGTAGTATCCTTGCTATGCCTATTGGCATTGCCGTCAGCAGCCCAATACAACGTCAAGAAGATGATGGAGGAGGGTAGGCGGACGCTTGATCAGGGATACTACGTTACTTCCATGCAGATTTTCTCCCGTATCGTTGCCCTCAAACCAAACTTATACGAGGCTTGGTATTTGATGGCATTGTCAAAGTATCACCTTGAAGACTACAAGGGTGCAGGTGATGATTGTCGCCGTGCTTTGACTTTACAGCCCTATATTGCTGATATTTACGAACTTTATGGTATGACTAACATTCGTGTGGAGCGTTACGATAGTGCTATCGTAGCCTTTACCCGTGCGCTTGACATTACCCCCGACAATCGCGACTATTGGTTTAATCGTGCTTATTGTCTCTATCAAGTGGGCGATAGCAAGGCTGCCCTTCAGCAACTTGATTATATCCTTAAGCGATGGAAGTCATTTGATGCTGCCACCCAACTTCGTGCCGACATCGTAGCAGGTAGGGAAGCCCTAAGCAGCAGCCCATGAAACCCTAATGCTTCGTATTTTTGCAAGCTACCGAGTCTTCGCATTGAAAGTGATAGCAAGCGTCCGTTGAAGCTTTGAACTTTGAACTTTGAGCTTTGAACTTTGAACTTTGAGGTTTGAGCTTTGAACTTTATGATTTGAGTTTAACCCTTGAGTTATATTGGTATTCATGATTATGAATTCTGAATTATATTTTAGTCAAAAGTTCACAGAACAAAATGCGGCACCCACTAAGGGGATGCCGCATAAGAGTTTTTCTTCTCTCGCATAGAGAAGACAAGACCACGAAGGTCAATAATATGTTAGCCTCTAAAAGCGAAGGACTTCCAACTTCTGTTCTCCCCTGCAAATAAGTGATTATCATTCCACCATATACCCAACATTATAGGGATATCGCGGTATTCCACCCCTCCTTCGGGGAGGGCAAGGAGGGGCCAGTTATTGTTGTTGCACCCTCCCTTCGGAGGGGTCGGGGGAGGCTTCCTTTTCTAATCCAACTCCTTCAGCTGCTCAGCAACCTCGTTGTTGATACGCTCAGCGAAGGCTTCCATTGTCATAGTAGCCTGCTCGCCACCGCCCTGCTGACGCATTGACACAAGACCTTCGGCAGCTTCCTTCTCACCCACGATAACCATGTAAGGAACACGCTTGAGCTCGTTGTCGCGAATCTTGCGACCAATCTTCTCGTTGCGGTCGTCCATGATTGAACGTACGTCGTGAGCATCGAAGTATGCCTTCACCTTCTGAGCATAGTCATTATACTTCTCAGAGATTGGGAGGATGGCAACCTGATCAGGTGTCAACCAGAGTGGGAAGTGACCTGCTGTGTGCTCGATGAGAACGGCTGTGAAGCGTTCGAGTGAACCGAATGGTGCACGGTGAACCATCACAGGTGTCTTCTTAGAGTTGTCTTCTGCTGTATATTCGAGCTTGAAGCGGTTAGGGAGGTTATAGTCTACCTGGATTGTACCGAGTTGCCAACGACGACCGATGGCATCCTTCACCATGAAGTCGAGCTTTGGACCATAGAAGGCAGCCTCGCCAAGCTCTATGCGGGCGTTGAGTCCCATCTCTGCGCAAGCCTCCTTGATAGCAGTCTCACTCTCTTCCCATACGTCGTCAGAACCGATATACTTCTCCTTATCCTCTGGGTCACGAAGCGAAATCTGTGCCTCATAGTTCTCAAAACCGAAAGTCTTGAACACCTTGAGGATGATGTCGATATTGTTCTCAAACTCTGCCTTTACCTGATCAGGACGTACGAAGATATGCGCATCGTCCTGTGTGAAAGTACGAACACGTGTAAGTCCGTGAAGCTCACCACTCTTCTCGTAGCGGAACACGGTTCCGAACTCTGCGATACGCAGTGGGAGGTCTTTATAAGAACGTGGCTTATGAGCATAAATCTCACAGTGGTGAGGGCAGTTCATAGGCTTGAGCATATACTCCTCATCCTCCTCTGGTGTATGGATTGGCTGGAAAGCATCCTTGCCATAGTGGGCATAGTGACCAGAAGTTACGTAGAGGTTCTTACCACCGATACCCGGTGTGATTACCTCCTGATAGTTGTAAGGACGGAGGAGACGACGCAAGAGCTCCTGCAGGCGCAGGCGCAGCTGTGTTCCCTTTGGCAACCAGATAGGAAGACCCTTACCGACACGGTCAGAGAACATAAAGAGTTCCATTTCTTTACCAATCTTTCTATGGTCGCGCTTCTTAGCCTCCTCAAGCATTTCGAGATATTCATCGAGCATCTTCTTCTTAGGGAAGGTGATACCGTAGATACGTGTCATCTGCTCACGCTTAGCATCGCCACGCCAGAAAGCTCCAGCAACGCTGGTTATCTTGATAGCCTTGATAGCACCCGTAGAAACGAGGTGCGGACCACGACAAAGGTCGGTGAAATTACCCTGTGAATATGTTGAGATAGTGCCATCTTCGAGGTCCTCTACGATGTGCTCCACCTTGTATTCCTGTCCATCGGCAGTAAACTCCTTAACAGCATCCGCCTTAGAGACGTCACGACGAACGACCTGCTCATTCTTCTTAGCAAGCTCACGCATTTTCTCTTCAATCTTTGGGAAGTCATTCTCAGAGATTGTCTGACCCTCTGCAGGCATCACGTCATAGAAGAAACCATTCTCAACAGCTGGTCCGAAACCAAACTGAATGCCTGGATAAAGCTCCTGCAAAGCCTCTGCGAGGAGGTGGGCAGAAGTGTGCCAGAAGGTGTGCTTACCTTCTTCGTCGTCGAACTTATAAAGAGCGATGCTTGCGTCCTCATTGATAGGACGATTGAGTTCTGTTGTTTCGCCATTTACACCGCAAGATACAACGTCACGGGCGAGAGCCGGCGAAATGCTCTCGGCGATTTGAAAACCAGTTACGCCCTGCTCGTATTCACGAACGGAACCATCTGGGAAAGTGATTTTAACCATACTACAAATTAGTTTTATAAATCAAATATTGTGGCAAAGGTAATACTTTTAATTCAGAATTCACAATTCACAATTCATAATTATGATTACCGATGTTAATTTAGAAGATATAATTCACTGTGTAATATGAGTAAATGCTCATTTTTATGTTATATTTATGTATAGTAGATAGGTTGAGTTAAAAGTAATACATACTGCGAAGAATAAGAATCGTAGTAGATGCTGGTTATTGAGGTCTTTTACTATTAAACAATAATAAATGACTAACTGTATTAAGTTTTTCAAAGTCGCTATATGAAAAATATAATGAAAATCTCTTGGATAATCGGTTGGAAAAATAGTAACTTTGCACGCGCTTAGCGAATTTAGACACTTTAAAATAGTTGAATGAAGAATGACAAAATGAAAATGAAGTACCGCGTGAACGAGCAGATTCGCGTTCGGGAAGTACGTGGTAAGTGATGATGGAACTGAGGTTATGCCTCACGAAAAAGCGTTGGAATTAACTCAGAAAGAGGGAGTTGACCTTGTGGAGATTTCTCCTAACGCACAGCCACCGGTTTGTCGTATCATCGACTATTCTAAGTTCCTCTACCAGCAGAAGAAGCATCAGAAGGAGATGAAGCAGAAGCAGGTTAAGCAGGAGGTGAAGGAGATTCGTTTTTGGTCCTCAGACGGATGAGCATGACTATAAGTTTAGACTCAAGCATGCGCAGGAGTTCCTCAATGCAGGTAATAAGGATGCGCATACGTGTTCTTCCGTGGTCGTTCGATTCTGTTTAAGGAGCAGGGCGAGGTGCTGTTGCTTCGTTTCGCCAACGACCTTGAGGAGCCTTTGCAAAGGTAGAGCAACTTCCGAAAGCTCGAAGGCAAGAAGATGTTCCTCTATCTTGCACCTAAGAAGGCAGGTGTTGCCAAGAAGAGTCAGCAGAAGCGCGACCGTGAGGAGGCAGAGGCTGGTGTGAAGGCTGGTGCTGAGGGCGTCAGCGAGGAGCCAAAAGCCGGATGGCGGTTTGTTTGCCAACGCTAAGAATGGTGCTGACGCATTGAAGAAACTGAATATTGACTAACGCCCGTTGGGTGTCTCCTCGTTATGAGGGGCGACATGGGCAGCCTGTGCGTAACGTCCTGGTATATACGTTGCCACAGATGAATATAAATAATAATTTTAAAAATTTTACAAAAATGCCAAAACAGAAGACAAATTCCGGCGCAAAGAAGAGATTCACGTTCACCGGTACTGGTAAGATCAAACGTCATCACGCTTACCACAGTCACATTCTGACTAAGAAGACAAAGAAACAGAAGAGAAATCTTGTTCACCAGACGCTCGTGGATGGTTCAGACCTGAAGCAGGTACGCGACCTGCTCAGACTTCGTTAATTCATTAGTCAAACAAATTAAAAGGAAAGAAAAACTATGCCAAGATCAGTCAATCATGTTGCTTCAAAAGCAAAGAGAACAAGAATTCTGAAGCAGACTAAGGGTTACTATGGTGCCCGTAAAAATGTTTGGACGGTAGCAAAGAATACCTATGAGAAGGGTTTGACTTATGCTTATCGTGACCGCCGTAACAAGAAGCGTAACTTCCGCGCATTGTGGATTCAGCGTATCAACGCTGCTGCTCGTCTTTATGATATGAGCTACAGCCAGTTGATGGGTGCATTGCACAAGGCTGGTATCGAGATTAACCGTAAGGTGCTCGCTGACCTCGCTGTTAACAATCAGGAAGCTTTTAAGGCTATTGTTGACAAGGTAAAGTAAATTAATGATGCTCACGGACGTGGGCACTCGTTATAACGGAATGGAAGCTGTCGCCTGAAAGGGTGGCAGCTTTTTTCAGCCTCACCCCCAGCCCCTCTCCGAAAGGAGAGGGGAGTGAACAGCGTGTTATCCCTATGGTAGTCCTCCCGACTTCCTCGAACCAACAATCAGTGAGCGTCGGTTTAGAGCGGGGGAGTGAACAGCGTGTTATCCCTATATATAAGATGATTCTGTGGTTAAAATGAAAGAAGTAAAGAAGAAGTCCCTGAACATAGGGGTATCTCGCTATTTACTCCCCTCTCCTTTCGGAGAGGGGTTGGGGGTGAGGCTGGGGGTGTCTCAGTGCTTACTCCCCCTCTGCATTACCTTTCTTCGGTCAGTGACCGTTGGTTCGGAGAAGGGGGTGAGGGTCTTGTTCAGATACATTGTGGCGATTCTGCTGCTCGTTGTAGGAGTGGGGCAGGGGGCGCATGCGCAATATGTGATAACGAATGAGACTACGAGGTGTCTGACGAAGCAGGATTCTTTGTTGTCGGATAATTTTGGGCAGAAGGTTGATGGACAGCTTAGGAGTTCTTATCGTGCTGATACTGTAAGTCTTATTGACAAATACTTTCGCAGGGGTATGTCGAGAAAGGGCATACTGATGATTCCTAAGGGTAAACGACCTGCACCCGAAACCTATTTGAAACGAAGATATATAAGGCGACATCTGAAGAATTTTAAGGCAGGTGCATCGTGTATTGTTTCGAAAGAATTGTTAGAACGGCATCATGGCGACTCTATCGGAAAGGCTGATAATAGTCAGTTTATCATGATGAAGTCGGAGATGGATAGTGTATTGATGCGAAGTCATGGCGACTTGTCGCGCATCGAACATGAATTGGGAATCCCTGCAGGTGCGTGGAAGCATCGGGTATTAGTAAGGATTGACGTCCCCAAACCAAAGAAACTCAGGTTGAGGATGCCGTCGGGTAACGAAATCGGAGCGAATGTGCTATGGCTTCCAGGTGGACTTCTACCTACAGGATATAAAGAAGCGGTGATAGATAGGATTCCGAAAGGAAGATATAAAAGCTTCGCTGATTGAGATTACCCAATGATAATATAGAAAGAAGCTTAAAAATAGACTCTCACTCATATTCTTCTGATTTAAATGTAATGAATAATGAGGACTAATATGATAAGAAAACATAAACCTATGATACCATCAAGAACTCGATTGGAAAAGTATTCAGGGTTACGAGGGTAAATGTCAACATCTATTAGCTTTAATTCTCCAGTTTCAATCATACCTCGTTTTATCTCTTTTCTTACTTCTACCTCTTTGAGAAACATTTCGAGTATTTGTTGTTGTTCCTCATCCAGGTCTATATCGTATGCTTGATTACGTTGAGTTTGCTCTGCTTCCATCTCTTGAATTGTTCCTTGTATGATTTTTGGAGCAATCAAATACTGGTGATTCTGTTATCAGAGAATGATAACTATAATTGTCTCTGATAATAAGGCGATGATAGATGAAGCGAAGTGCAGCACCTATATGAACTAATATTAAGCCTATAAAGCCTCCAACAATGTCATGCATAGTTAGTTACCATCTTCAACTATTCCGAAAGAAGAGGAGATTAAATAAAGCAATTTGTTTAATCATAAATTCTTTAATCTTTATAATCTGTTATACCTAATCTATTTCCAGAAGGGTCATCGAACTCAACAGCCCACCCAGTCTTAATTCTGAATGGTTCTGAATGAAAGGTAAGACCTTTTGCTTTCAATCTATCGTATTCCGATTTGACATCATCAACTTCAATCCATAATGCTGGCTTAGCATCAGGAAATCGTTTAATATCTTTAATGATTAGAGCAGGTTCGTCCTTTCCAATTTGGTAAGCAACCATTCCTATTTCTGAGAAGTCAAACTTTATAGCTAAGCCTAAGATGTCTCCATAAAAGTGTTTGGTTGCATCAAAATCCTTAGCAGGAAAAAAATAATTGTCTGTTGTCATAATACTAAGTATTAGGAGTTATTATTGATTATATTATTGGAATTCTACCAATTTCTCTTTGTACGATGCAAGTGCCACCTCGGATCGCTCATCCATCATTTAGGCTGAAAAGAATATCTTTTTATTGCTTAATATTCTTCATACTCAACCCGATACGTTTGCGGTACATATCGACTTCGACGACACGGACGCGGACGTGCTGATGAAGGCGGATGACTTGTGTGGGGTCGGTGACGAAGCGGTCGGAGAGTTGAGAGATGTGGACGAGTCCGTCTTGATGAACACCGATGTCGACGAAGGCCCGAAGTTGGTGATATTCGTCACGATACCAGGGAGTTCCATTCCTACGATGAGGTCGGAGAGGGTATGGACATTCTTGTCGAATTCGAAGACTTCAACCTCTCCACGTGGGTCACGCCCTGGCTTCTCAAGCTCGGTGAGGATGTCGTGGAGGGTAGCCTCACCCCCCGCCCTCCTTCAGAGAGGGAGCTTCATTTTTGCTTTCACAAGATGAAGGCTTGTTATTATTCCCACTTTTCAGCGAATTATATCCAGCACTCCCCCTCTCTGAAGGAGAGGGGGTAAGGGGTGAGGCTGGTTGGTTTGGGTGAGGTATCTCTTTGATATCAATTTCTGCCAAGAGTTTCTTATTGCCAATGAGATCCTTTATCGTACATTTCAAGTCCTTCGCCATCTGCTCAACGATGTGATAGCTCTCGGGATGAACGGCAGAGTTGTCGAGTGGGTTCTTGGCATCGGGAATACGGAGGAAGCCTGCACACTGCTGGTAGGCAGTATCACCTAAACGCTTCACCTTCTTGAGTTGGGCACGTGAGGTGAAAGGACCGTGCTCACGTCGGTATTCAATGATGTTGCGGGCAAGGGCAGGACCGAGTCCGCTGACGTAGGTGAGCAGGTGGAGGGAAGCCGTGTTGAGGTTGACTCCCACCTGATTGACACAACTCATCACCGTTTGGTCGAGTGAATGCTTAAGCTTTGATTGGTCGACATCGTGCTGATATTGTCCAACACCGATGCTCTTCGGGTCAATCTTCACGAGTTCAGCGAGTGGGTCCATCAGTCGTCTACCGATAGATATGGCTCCACGTGTGGTTACATCCTCATTGGGGAACTCTTCGCGAGCCACTGGAGAAGCAGAATAGATGGAGGCACCATCCTCGGAGACAAGGAAGATGGATGAAGCCCCACCCGACCTCCTCGAAGGGGGAGGAGACAAGCTTGCAAGTTCTTTGCTGAGGCGTGGGGGGATAGGTACCCCTCCTTTCGAGGGGTTGGGAGGCTTCTCTCCCTCGAGGGAGCCTGGAGGATTCTCCCCTTCCCTTCGGAGAGGGGGTTGGGGGTGAGGCTGGTTTCACAAACTCCTTACTTTCCCTGCTTGCCGTACCATTACCAATGGCAATGGCCTCAATCTTATATGTTCTTATCAGTCCTCCGGAGGGCTTCCGTGGCTTGTCTTACCTGATTGCGTGGTGGATGCGGATAGATAATCTCGTGATGAAGGAGGTTACCTTGTTCGTCAAGGCAAGCTATCTTACATCCGTTGGCAAAGCCAGGGTCGAGGGCGAGGACACGTTTCTGACCGAGTGGGGGGGAGAGGAGAAGCTGGCGGAGGTTCTCGGTAAAGACCTTGATAGCCTCTTCATCGGCACGCTCCTTGCTCAAGGTAGCAAATTCATTTTCAATGCTCGGATTGATAAGACGTTTGAAGGAGTCTTCAACGGCTTGAGAGACGAGGGTCTGGCACACTCCCTGTCCACGTACGAATTGGCGGGTGAGGCGTGAGATACATTCCTTGCTATCAATCGTGATGCTTACACGTAGCACGCCTTGTGCCTCACCACGACGCATGGCAAGAAGTCGGTGGCTATTACATCGTCGGAGAGGTTCGGAGAAATCGAAGTAATCAGCGAACTTCTGCGCCTCTTCGGTATCCTTCATCTTCTTGATGACCTTCGACGTAATGACAGCCCCGCGCTGATAAGCTGTGCGGACGGTATTGCGTGCCTGCTGGTTCTCGGAGACAATCTCGGCGATGATGTCTAAAGCCAAAGCTTCCCCCGACCCCTCCGAAGGGAGGGGAGACAAACTTGCAAATACTTTGCTGAGGTGCTGGGGAAGATTCAAAGTGCCCTTATTCTCTCGTGTGCGCATAGGCACTCCTCCCCCTTCGGGGAGGTCGGGTGGGGCTCCTCCCCTCCTTACTTCCCTTCGGTCAGTGACCGTTGGTTCGAGGGCTGGGGAGGCCCTTCCATTATCGCCAACGCTAACGGCTCCAATCCCCTGTTCACGAGCAATCTGCGCACGTGTACGGCGTTTGGGGTTTATATGGTAGGTAGATATCTTCCAACTCTGTGGAATCCATACAAGCGTGGATTCTTGCTTCTAATTCCGTTGTGAGTTTCTCTTGCTCACGGATAGTCTTGAGGATGGTCTCCTTACGTTTTCCGAGTTCCTTCAAACGGTCATAAAGTTCGCTGATATCAGTTATCTGCACCTCGTCAAGATTTCCCGTCCGCTCCTTACGATAGCGGGAGATGAAGGGAATCGTACAGCCCTCGTTTAGTAAGGTGAGAACTGCCGATACGCTTTGGAGGGGAAGGGAAAGGGAATGGGAGATGAAGGAAGCACCAGAAGCCCCCTCCGGCTCCCCCGAAAGGGGGAGAGCCCAATTTGCTGAGTGTTCGCTATTATTCTTAGGCTCGTTATCTTTGCTGTATGGTGTTTGTCTAATCATCTTTTAGATACAGATTTATGTCTTGTCTTAATCACGATTGTCGGATGTTTCTCTTGCCGTGAATCGTTTATATAAGTAAGGAGGTCGGCAGAGAGGATGTCCGTGGGCTTAATACCCCTTGGCAAAGCCTCCGTTATACGTTGGGGTGAGAGTTTGTAATCAATGATAGTCAGCTTCTTTCGTGGTTTCCTTAGTTTACCGTTTATTACCCATTGTAGTTCTGCAAGCGAGTTGGTTCGTATGATGATGATATCTGCGGGTGATTTACAGAATGTGATGTTCTTCCCTTGTTTTATTAATTCTTCTGCTGAGAATGTCTGAATGGATTCAATGGCATGGGGCGGAATAAGTCCCAGTCTTTTTGATACAATCTGTTTAGCCGAATCCGACCGCATCTCGTCAATGGTAACGTGCAGAAGGGTGTCGGGTAGGGGAGTCCCGTCAATGACGCATAAGGTCTGTGCATGTGTGCTGAGAGTGGTGAGCACAGTCAGGATTATACAGGTCAGGGTTCTTTTCAGGTTCAGTTCCATTATAATCTTTTTGTTCGTCAAGATTATTTATATGCATAAAGCAGGATAGGCTTCTTGCTCTTGTCACAAAGGGCTTCGATTTTCTTCAGCATAGCAGGGCTTGTGGTGAAGCATCCCCACGAAGCATCGGAGAGTGGAAGGTAGGAGGTGAGATGGTGCATTATGCCCACGTATCGGGAACTATGGATGAGGATGTTTCTTCGTCTTGCATTGCTGTTTGATGCATCCAACCCATCAAGGGCAAAACGCAATCCGACAGTAGCGGAATGGCTTTTTCTGCAATCTTGAAGGTTCCGAGACTTGAACATCTGCTCCCCTCCTTATTTGAGAAAATAGGTTTCCACGCACTGTTTCCCTTTCCTTTGCCGTGTGCGCAGGACCAGTGTCGAGTACGGATAAAGTCTTCAGGTCGATGATAGCCATTCGGTCCTCACCCGATGGGCGCGAAAAGTCTACGAGGATGCAATAGTCTTCGTTATACCCCTTTTCGTGACAGATTTCCCATACATCTTTGAAATAGCTTTGGAATGAATAGGACTTTATCTTCCAATAGCCTTTTATCCCAAAAGTTGAGGATTAGAAGAGAGAGAAGAAAGAAAAGAAGAAGTGGACCCACTGGTTCCTCCCTCCCCCAAAGGGAGGGGAGTAGTATGTTCTGCTCATTGTGGTTTGCTATTAATTGGAGAAGTATTATCTGTAAATTACTGTTTACTTTCAGGCAAGTGACGGTAATCACTCCCCTCCCTTCGGGGGAGGGGTAAGGGGAAGGGGCCAGTTGGTTGGTTCAGCTGGTTGAGGCCTTTTACATCCCCCTTGCCTTCAGCAATCCCTTTGTATCAGGTGCTTTGAGGCCAGTGAAGTCAGAGAAAATCTGCATCAGGTCGCATGTATTACCACGTGAGAGAATCTTCTGGCGGAAGTCATCACCCACCTTACGTGTCAGTGCACCGTGAGCCTCGAAGTAATCAGCAATGTTTGCGGCTACTACCTCACTCCACAGATAGCTGTAATAACCAGCTGCATATCCGCCACCCCAAATATGGTTGAAGTAAGAAGTAGAGTAACGTGGAGGAATCTGATTGTTCAACAGACCCATATCCGCCAGCACCTTCTTCTCGAAGGCTGGTGCCTCTTCAGCTGTTGGAACTTCAGATGGTGAGAGGCAATGCCAAGCCAAGTCTACGCTTGTAGCTGAAAGGTTCTCGCCCAAGGAATAAGCTGAAAGGAAGTTGAGCGAACCGAGCATCTTCTCACGCAGGGCATCAGGCATTGGTTCGTTGGTCTTGTAATGGCGTGCATAGTTATTGAACACCTCTGGAATGCTTGCGAACGACTCATTAAACTGTGAAGGCATCTCCACGAAGTCACGTGATACGGCAGTACCGCTCAACGTGTTATACTTACAGTTAGAAAGCATACCGTGCAGGGCGTGTCCAAACTCGTGGAACATCGTCTGTGTCTCATCCCAAGTAAGGGAGCGTTGGCTGACCTTCTGGAGCCTTAGCATAGTTACAAACGTTGAAAATCAGAGGTTTCTGCTGACGGTCACCACTCTGTTTGAGGAAGGCACTCATCCAAGCACCACCACGCTTTGTCGGACGGCGGAAGTAATCACAGTAGAACAGTGCCAACTGCTTACCGTCAGCATCTATCACGTCAAACACCTTCATATCCTTGTGATAAGTAGGAATATCCTTACGCTCGCGGAAGCTGAGTCCATAGACACGATGAGCGGCATAGAAGATACCATTTACAAGCACTGAGTCAAGGTTGAAGTAAGGCTTCACATCATCGTCAGAGAAACTATACTGATCCTTCTTCATCTTAGCCGAATAATAAAAGCGGTCGTAAGGCTGGAGACGGAAGTCAGCACCCTCTGTCTTCTGAGCATACTCCTCAATCGCCTTTGTCTGAGCCTCCGACTTAGGTTTATAAGCCTCAATCATCTGACGCAAGAAGGCATAGACGTTATCCGTATTCTTCGCCATCGTCTTTGATAGCGAGTAAGAAGCATAGTTCTTATAACCCATCAGCTGAGCCTTCTCCGCACGCAGGCGAGCCGTCTTCACGATGATAGGGAAGGTGTTATAAGCACCCGTGCCATCTGTACGATGAATAGAAGCGTTGAAGACCTTCTCACGAAGTGCACGATTCTCAAGACTTGCGAGGATAGGTTGTTGAGTAGTATTTGTAATTACGATACAATAAGGCGCCTTACCACCACGACTCTCAGCATCCTTCTTGCACTGAGCGATATCGGTATCACTAAGACCCGCCAATTCCTTTACATCACTGACCCATACTGTTGCCTCGTTAGCGGCCTTAGGAAGCATATTGCCGAAGTCCTGCTGAAGCTTTGCCAATTCCTTGTTAATCTCCTGCATACGAGCCATCTTCTCCTTTGGAAGGAGAGCACCAGCGTGCGTAAAGTCCTTGTAGACAACCTCTAATAACTTCTTGTCTTCATCCTTGAGTGTCTTGTATTCGTGGTCGTAGACATACTTGATGCGCTGGAAGAACTTCTGATTAAACTTAACCTCATTCTCAAACTCCGTCATCAGTGGTACGATACTTCCCTGTGCCTTCTCAATCTCAGGAGTTTTATCAGCCGAGGCGAGCGCATAGAAGATATTTGAGATATGTTCCAAGTTCTTTCCGCTTCGTTCGTATGCCAAGATAGTATTTACGAAGGTAGGCTTCTGCTTGTTATCGGTAATCTTCTTTATCTCCGCCCTCTGCTGAGCGATAGCCTGTTTGATAGCAGGCAGATAGTCCTCACTCTTGATACGGCTGAAGTCAGGAGCATTAAAGGGTAATGTACTCTGTTTCATAAGCGAATTCGTGACCGTCTGTGTGGTCTTAGGTCTTGCGTTCTGTGCCTGACCCGTGAGTGCTGTGCAGGCAAGTCCTGCGGCAAGCACGACATTTTTGAGGTTCTGTTTCATGTTCATAATATTGTTGGGTGTTGGGTGTTGGGTGTTGTTGATGGTGTGTAGATTATAGTAATCATCAACACCTATCACCTACCACCCAACACCTATTTTACCGCAAACTTACATAAAAAAACTGAGATTATGAAATTAATGGGTGATTATTGTTGGGGTGATAGGTGTTGGGTGTTGACTGTTCTTTGTAAATTATTTTTGATCTCATTCAAAGCCAACACATGCTCTTTTGGCTTCAAATATACGCTCATTTGGCTTTTGAAAAGATGCTCTTTTGAGACCTAACTAACGCCCTTTTGAAGTCCAATTAAGCACCTTTTCTTGTATGGCTTTATAACAGGTTGATTTACTGTTGGTTGCAAACTAGCTTTTCACATATTTTTGTCTTTATTTGTAGATGTTTTACTTGAAATTATGTTATGATTTTTCAAAAGCTTGTCTACATATTTTTAAAGTGTTAACATGAAAATATTTTTTTGGATAATGGTTCTTTTGAAAAAGAATATTGCTGATAAATTCTCTACATCAATTGCTTCTTTGGCTTATTTTTACTAACTTTGTACATCACATATAATGCAAAGAAAGTTTAGCTTTAAATAAGCCAACGATAGTCTTTTGTGGGAAGTTTTTAATAGTTCTTGATTCTTTGATATAAGGCTGTTTAGGAACTTTCTTATTCAAAAAAATAAAATATTATCTTTGCAAAAGAACATTTAGGAAAAGAAAAATATAATGATATCAATAGACGGACTGACGGTGGAATTTGGCGTGAAGCCATTGTTTAAGGATGTTTCATTTGTCATCAATGAGCGAGATAGGATTGCCTTAGTGGGTAAGAACGGAGCTGGAAAGTCGACGATGCTGAAGATTCTCGTGGATTGCAGAGACCTACGGGGGCGTTGTCTCCATACCGAATGATACGACTGTGGGCTATCTTCCGCAGGTGATGAAGCTTTCTGACGATACGACCGTGAAGGAGGAGACGCGTAAGGCCTTCGCTGACAAGACAAAGATTGAGGAGAGGCTCAAGAAAATGGAGCAGGAAATGGCTGAGCGTACTGACTATGAGAGTGAGGGATACGCAGAGTTAGTGGAACGCTTTACGACTGAGCACGACCGGTATATGATGATGGGAGGCGAGAACTATGAGGCTGAAATTGAGCGCACGCTGACGGGTCTCGGTTTTACGCGTGATGACTTCGACCGCCCTACACGTGAGTTCTCTGGTGGATGGCGTATGCGTATTGAGTTGGCGAAGATTCTTCTCCGTCGTCCTGATGTACTCTTGCTGGATGAGCCGACGAACCACCTTGACATTGAGTCTATTCAATGGCTTGAGCAATTCCTCTCTCAGAGTGCTAAGGCCGTTGTTCTTGTGAGTCACGACCGTGCATTTGTCAACAATGTAACGAACCGTACGCTGGAGATTACTTGTGGACACGTGGAGGATTATCGTGTAAAGTATGACGAGTATCTCGTTCTCAGAAAAGAGCGTCGTGAACAACAGCTCCGTGCGTATGAGAACCAGCAGAAGGAAATTGCAGAAACAAGGGCGTTCATTGAGCGTTTCCGCTATCAAGCCACAAAGGCCGTACAGGTACAGCAACGTATTCGCCAGTTGGAGAAGATTGTGCCAATAGAGGTGGATGAGGTTGACAATTCGGCTATGCGTTTGAAGTTCCCTCCGTGTTTGCGAAGTGGGGATTATCCTGTTATTGCAGAGGGATTGGGGAAGACTTATCCAAGTAGATTGCATAGTGACGGACCGGGACAGACGGTGTTTGAGGGTGTAGACCTGATTATCAAACGAGGTGAGAAAGTGGCTTTTGTCGGTAAGAACGGTGAGGGAAAGTCTACCTTCGTGAAGTGTATAATGGGTGAGATACCTTTTGACGGTATGCTGAAGATAGGTCATAACGTACAGATAGGTTATTTTGCACAGAACCAGGCACAGCTCTTAGATGAGAACCTCACGATATATGAAACCATTGATAGAGTTGCTACGGGCGATATGCGCTTGAGGATAAACGACTTGCTCGGTGCCTTTATGTTTGGCGGAGAGACGTCGGAGAAGTATGTCAAAGTACTTTCGGGAGGTGAGCGTTCACGCTTAGCGATGATTAAGCTATTGCTTGAGCCAGTAAACCTTCTTATCCTCGATGAGCCTACGAACCACCTCGATATCGCCTCAAAGGAAGTGCTGAAAGAGGCTATCAAAGCCTTTTGATGGAACGGCAATCATCGTGAGTCACGACCGCGAGTTCCTCGACGGATTAGTGAGCAAGGTGTATGAGTTCGGTGGTGGTAAGGTCAGAGAGCATTTGGGTGGTATCTATGACTGGTTGAAAAAGCTCCCTCCAACTCCCCCGAAAGGGGGAGTGCAGAGAACCTCTCGCTGAATAGTGGGGATAATGGTAAGTCTTCATCAAATAATAGCAAAAGTGCAACTCCCCTCCCTTCGGAGGGGTCGGGGGAGGCTTTATCCTACTCTGAACGCAAAGAGCTACAGAAGAAGATTCGTAAGGCACAACGTGTTGTGGAAGAGTCGGAGGCTAAGATAGCGAAACTCGAGGCACGTAAGAGCGAACTCGATGAGCTCCTGATGGCTCCCGAGAATGCCTCGAATATGGAACTCGTGACGGAATATACCAACCTTCAGCGTGAACTCGATGAGGAAAACGAACGATGGCTCATACTGTCGGAAGAGTTGGAGACTTTGAACATTGAACTTTGAACATTGAACTTTGAACATTGGGCTTTGAACATTGAGTTTTGAACATTGTCTACATCGGTAATCATAATTATGAATTATGAATTTTTGAATTATGAATTAAACCAAATATTTTTTTACTATGCGTATCAAACAACCTTTTACCAATGATGCTCCTTGCATCTGCTCCCTTTACCGCTATGGCACAGGGTCAGGCAGGTATCAAGGCTGAGAATCTCGACAAGTCGGTGCGTCCAGCTGACGACTTCTTCACGTTTGCCACAGGTGGATGGCAGAAACTCAATCCACTCCCAGGTGCCTTCTCACGCTTCGGCTCGTTCGACCAGCTACAGGAGAACAATAACAAGCGTGTCAATACCATCCTCACTGACCTGCTCAAGAAGCAGGGCAAGCAGAGTGCCATAGAGAAGAAGTTAGGCGACTTCTATAAGCTTGCTATGGACTCCGTGCGCCGTAACAAGGAAGGTGTGAGCCCTGTTAAGCCTCTGCTCAACGAGATGGAGAATGCAAAGACGCTTTCTGACCTCCGCGCCCTTCAGCTGAAGTATGCAAGCTTCGGCTATGGTGTGCCAATGGGTTATTCCTTTGAGGCTGACGAGAAGAATGCGAAAATGAACATCCTCCTTATCTATCAGGACGGACTGAGCCTCGGACAGAAGGAGTACTATCTTGATAATGATAAGGCTACGACTGACATTCGTAATGCCTTCCGCCAGTTCATTGCTAATATGTTCCGTCTCTACGGATTCTCTGATGCTCAGGCTGAGGCTAAGCGTGATGCCGTTATGCGTTATGAGACGATGCTGGCACTGATATCAAAGAGTCGTACGGAACTGCGTGATGTGGAGGCTAACTATAATAAGATGACGCTCAGCGAGTTCAAGGAGAAGTATCCTAACATTCCGCTCGAGCAGATGGCGAATGCTGAGGGTGTCAAGAGCGAGTATATCCAGACAATGGTCGTATGTCAGCCAGCCTTCCTTGCTGGTGTTGACAAGCTGACATCTACAGAGACTGCTGAGGAACTCCGTGCACGTATGGAGTGGAGTGCTATCCTTGCTTCGGCTAACTACCTGAGCGACGATGTGCGTGAGGAATACTTCAACTTCTTCAGTAAGACGATGCGTGGTACAAAGGAGGACTATCCTCGTTGGAAGCGTGCTACTCAGCAGGTGGAGAAGCAGATGGGTGAGGCACTCGGACGAATCTATTGTGAGCGTTATTTCCCTGCCACAAGCAAGAAGCGTATGGAAGACCTCATCAAGAACCTTGAGGTGAGTCTTGCTGAACGTATCAAGGCACAGGACTGGATGAGTGAAGCTACTAAGAAGGCTGCACTTGAGAAACTCTCTTACCTTCTATGTGAAGGTGGGCTATCCTAATAAGTGGAAGGACCTGAGCCAGCTTACTATTGACCCTTCAAAGTCATATTATGAGAACGTGCTGACCTGTCAGAAGTTCTGGGCAGAGGATGCTATCAAGGAGAAGGCTGGTAAACCAGTAGATAAGGATAAGTGGCTGATGACTCTCCTCAGACTGTGAATGCTTATTATAATCCTACGACGAATGAAATTTGCTTCCCTGCAGGTATCCTTCAGTATCCATTCTTCGACCCAAAGGCTGATGATGCCTTTAACTATGGTGCCATCGGTGTGGTTATCGGTCACGAGATGACTCACGGATTCGATGACCAGGGACGCCATTATGACAAGGATGGTAATATGACTGACTGGTGGACAGAAGAGGACGGCAAGAACTTCGAGGCCCGTACCAGTAAGTATGCTGATTTCTTCAGTGCTATCAAGGTATTGCCTGACCTCTATGCAAATGGTAAGCTCACATTAGGTGAGAACCTTGCTGACCACGGTGGCCTTGAAGTTGCTTTCAATGCTTTCATGAAGACACCAGAGGCTAAGAAGGGTAAGGTTATTATGGGCTTTACACCAGAACAGCGTTTTCTTCATCGCTTATGCAGGTGTATGGGCAAACAATATCACGGAGGCCGAGATTCGCAGTCGTGTGAAGAGTGACCCTCACTCTCTTGGCGAGTGGCGCGTGAATGGTGCTCTGCCTCATATCAATGCGTGGTATAAGGCATTCGGCGTGAAGGAGGGTGATAACTCTTCATCCCAGAGAATGAGCGTCTGAAGCTTTGGTAAGTGATGGGTGTTGGGTGATGAATGTTAGGTGTTGATGGTTTGATCGTCTGCTGATCATTACACTTATCGTTCGATATTTCCCATACCGATAAACCTATAAAAACAAAGGCTCACGGCTAAGCATTTCTGTCAGGTTTAATGCTGATAGGAATGTTTAGAGTGGGTCCTTTGTGTTTGTTTTGATATAGGGGTCATTGTATTGATTAGGAAATGTGTCGTCTTATTCTATTTCTATTCATACTTTTTATATAGGTAAGACTTGTGGAATCTGTTATAATTTACTATCTTTGTATCTTAGTTTTAAAGCAGAGAAAAGAAGGGTCGTATGCTTGTATGACCTCGTAAAAGATAAAGGAAACAGGATATGCCATTAAGATTGCCCGATGGGCTTCCCGCTATTGATATACTGAAGCGTGAGAATATCAACATCGAAAAAATGCTTGCCAAGGAGAACGATAAGCGTCCGCTCCGCATTGTCATACTCAATCTTATGCCGTTCAAGGCTACGACTGAGACCGATTTCATACGCCTTCTTTCCAATAGTCCGCTATTGTTGGATATCAGCTTTATGAAGCTCAAAAGTCATGCTTCTAAGCATACTCCTGCAGAACACATGGACTGTTTCTATCATACGCTTGAGGAACTCAGCAGGGAGAAGATTGATGGCTTGATAGTCACTGGTGCCCCTATCGAGGGAATGCCTTTCGAGGAGGTGGACTATTGGGCAGAACTACAGGAGATATTCAATTGGGCCCGTGAGAATGTGCGTTCAACGCTTTACATCTGTTGGGCGGCACAGGCAGGACTCTATCATTTCTATGATATTCCAAAATATCCTTTGCCTAAGAAGATGTTTGGTATCTTCCCTACGATTCCCCTAAAACCCGAACAGCCCCTCTTCCGTGGCTTTGATGACGTCTTCCGTATGCCCTCAGAGCCGTCATACGGAGATTAGACGTGAGGACATTGAGCGGGTTGACGACCTTGAAATCATTGCTGAATCAGAGGAGAGCGGGGTAGCTATTGTAAGGTCACGCAGTAGACGTGAGTTCTTTATTACAGGCCATCTGGAGTATGCCCCCGACACACTCGACACGGAGTATCATCGTGACCTTGGTAAGCGTGACGACGTTGAGATCCCGAAGTATTATTACCGTGAGGATGATCCAGCCAAAGGCCCGCTTGTCACTTGGCGTTCACACGCTAATTTACTGTTTATGAATTGGGTGAGTTGGGTGTTAGGTGGTAAATGATAGGTGGTGATGAATGGTTGTTTTGCTTAGCATCTATCACTCAAACAAAATGTAATCATCATCACCCAACAATTAACACCCATCACTCACCATCCTATAAACACTTCATCATTACCCAACAATTAACATCCATCACCCAACAATATGCAATCATCAACACCCAACACCCAACACCCGTCACCCAACACAATCGAACTCCTTGCCCCAGCCAAGAACCTTGAATGTGGAATGGCAGCTATTGAACACGGAGCTGATGCCGTATATATCGGTGCTTCCCGCTTTGGTGCACGTCAGTCCGCAGGCAATAGTGTCGAGGATATCGGCAAGCTATGCGAGTATGCTCACCGTTATGGTGCCACGGTTCACGTGACCATCAATACGATTATCTATAATGATGAGTTTGAAGAGACGCTTGATTTGGTACGTGAATTGGTGGACGTCGGCGTTGATGCCTTCCTCCTGCAGGATATGGGATTGATGAGTAAGGTGAGGGAGATAGTGCCTGATACGGTAGCTCTCCACGCCAGCACACAATGTGATACACGTACGTGGAGAAGGCCCAATGGCTTAGCCAGCAGGGTTTTGACCGTGTTGTACTTGCCCGTGAACTGTCCGCTGAAGAGATAAATGACATTCATAAGCGTTTGCCAGAGCTTGAACTGGAAGCCTTTGTGCATGGAGCATTGTGCGAGTTATAGTGGTGTATGTTATGTTTCCCAATATAGTTTCGGTCGATCTGCTAATCGTGGTGCGTGCACAGTTCTGTCGATTGGCATTTGATTTGAAGGATTCAGACGGAAAGACCATCGAACATCAGCGCCATCTTCTCTCACTGAAGGATATGAGTCAGATAGATAACCTTGAAACGCTGATGCGTTCAGGGGCTTGTGCCTTTAAGATTGAGGGAAGACTGAAGGATATTAACTATGTGAAGAATGTCGTTTCGGCTTATAGTAAGCGCATTGACGAAATTATCAGTAAGCATCCGGGTGAGTTCCGTCGTGCTTCTTTGGGACGTGTCCGCTATTCGTTTACACCTGATTTGAAGAAGACTTTTAATCGTGGTTATACTAATTATTTCCTCAAGGAAGGCAAGTTGATATCTTCACCCGATACGCCAAAGGCTTTGGGCGAGTTTTGTTGGTCGGGTAAAGGAGATAAGACGAGATAGCTTTAACGTGTCCAGTACGGCAAACTTTGCGAATGGTGACGGTCTGTGTTTCCTCTCACGTGATGCTGATAGTCAGTCAACACGTCTTGAAGGATTCCGAGTGAACCGTGCCGTTGGTAATAGGCTCTATCCTTTTAAGATGCCAAGAGGCTTAAAGCCGGGTATGGGACTGTATCGTAATCAGGATCAGGCCTTTGATAAGGAATTGAGTGGTAAGACCGCTGAACGTAAGATTGCGATTAAGATGTGGTTTGAGCTCTTCTGAAACCTCCCCCAACCCCTCCAAAGGAGGGGAGTGCCTAACGGATAGTCGTGGGACAATATGGGCAAAAGCAGAGGTGATAGATGATAGGATTAACCATATCTCTCATGAATCGGAATCTAATGATTGTTCACAAGATTCTTCATCCACTTATAATTTTCACCAACGAATATCCAACGAACATCCCGTTAGGCTCTCCCTTCCCCTTGGAGGGGCTGGGGGAGGTCTCCAACTTGCCCAAAAACCTCAACGTGATAACATCATACGTCAGCTCACGAAGTTGGGTAATACGGTATATGAATGTGCTGATGTAGAGATAGTTGACGGAGCTGATAAGTACTTCATCCCGAGCAGTATGCTTGCTGAACTTCGTCGTATGGTGATAGAGGAGCTTGACAAGCAGGTAATGAATCTGCAGCGTATGACGATTTATCGAAATACTAAGAGAAAACTATCAGAGCCTAAACCACACTTCTCTATGGTAAATCCTTCTCAATATCAGCAGTTACCTTATCTGTATAACATCTCTAATGATGCTGCCCGCAAGTTCTATGAACAGCAGGGACTGACCAAAGCCGAACCTGCTTTTTGAGATTCAATATCCTACAGGTGTCGCTAATGGTTCTGAACCATCTGGTAAGTCGTTCTCTATCAAGGGAGATAAAGAAGCGGTTTCTCATTTGTTGATGCAGTGCCGTCATTGTATCCGTTACTCGCTCGGGTATTGTGTGAAGCGAGGTGGACAGAAGCCAACTTAGTGTGAGCGCTCTTCCTCGAACTGCCTGATAAGCGTCGTTTCCGCTAGAGTTCGATTGTAAGAACTGCCAGATGAATGTGTAACGTTACGTAATAGAAATTCATAATCCATCGTTTCTCATTATGATTACGAATAAAGGAAAGGTCAAGGAGCAAGAACTTGCACAGACTTCAGTAACAAAGAAGTCTGGTAGTTGCTATGTACAACGCTGTGGCATAGTAGGGGTATTCTTCCTTTTATTGCTTAGTTTTGCTTGTACAGGCTGTTACCATAGAAGACTCCTTCGTCTTTCCGCTTGCCCTGATAGCATCCAGGAGGCACAGATATCTCGTCGATTAGAGGCTGGGGGTGACTCAATCTTGAAACAAAAAGAGAATAACGAAATAGAGGGAGGGTACACGAAGTAAAGAAGATTCATTGTCTTTTCGTGTAAAACATCATTATTCGCAAGATTTAATTTTATTGTTACATCTGATTCGTTGATGCTTCTTCGTCAACAACCAGAAGAGGCTGTCAATGAAATGACGACAGACTCCTTTGCCGTAAAGAAAGGAAAGGAAGTTGTTGTGGCTGATATTCGTATTCTTCCCATTGATAAGCAGGATTCTGTATGGGTGCAAATCGCAACAGAGGATTATGCTTTTGGTTGATTCACGAGTCTCGTTTGCTGAAACAGGTCTGATCCAGCAGACCCTATTTCACAGTTTATTTCTACTTTCTCAAATGTTCACCTACTCATATTTTTTGATTGTTTTCAATCATGGGTGTAGGTTATTTGGCACGTAAGATATTGAAGAAGAACGCACATATCGTACATTTTAATGATATTAGTTCGTTTTATCCCACATTGTTAGCTGTTATTGTCGCACTTTCTGCAGCTTTCTATGCCAGCATACAGCCTCTTTGCGCCTGAGACATGGCGTGAGTTCTACTTCCATCCTTCGCTCAATCCCTTCTCACAGCCATTATTACTCAATATCTTTTTGGTACTTGTGTGGGCAATGCTCATTATTGGTCTTGCCACGATTGACGATGTGCGAAGATTGTTGAAGTCGGGCGAAACACTGCTCTATCTTAGTGGTTTAGGTGCAGTATGCGCAGTAAACTATATTGTTTTCAGTGCTTACCTTATATTATATAGGTTATCCACTTCTGATTGCCCTATATCTATTATGCTTCCGTGTCTATCTACGTAAGAGTAGCGAGACTTATTACTGTGGTAATTGTGGTGTACGCCTACATAGAAAAGGGAAGATGTCCACAGTGTGGAGCAGTAAATGAATAGCAAAAGCACTTGTTAGATAGCATTTCCAACAAAGCTTTTATATCTAAAAAGATGCTTGTTTGATTGGAATTTTATTTACAATATAATAGCCGTTTTTACCTTATTCTTAGGGGTAGAAACGGCTATTTTTATTGCCCGTGTAAGTGTCATGTATTCAATTTGTTACAAAGTACTAATCTAATAGATGCTTAGTTGGACTTCAAAAAGAGCGTTAGTAAGAGCCTAAAAGGGCATTGGAAAAAGCCACACTAATTTGACCCACCCTGGCAAGTATTTTAGACCCAGTAAGGTTAAAATAATGAGACCCACCTCACCAAAATAAGAATGACCCTTTGAAACGCTAGTTTTTTAGGGTCATTTTGTAGTTTTGTGTTACTGCCCTGGCCGGCATTAAAAACATAAAACTATTATTTATATGACAAAAATTAAAGAATTTATTGCGCTGTTACGCATCTGGTATGGGAATAAGAAGTATTTCTAGTACTTTCCATATATCTCGTAACACCCTCCGCAAGTATGTCCGTAAATTCCAAGAAAGTGGCTTGTCCATGGAGCAAATTCTGTCGCTTTCAGATGATAAGCTGGCGGACTTGTTTTCAGATGGGCATTCTCGTAACCGTCCGCCTTCTGCTCGCAAGTTGGAGTTAGAGGCACTTGTTCCTGATTATGTGAAACGGCTTAGCAAGAAGGGTGTTTCTATCTTATCTCTTCACACGGGAGTATCTCAAAAACTCATCCTAATGGTTACCAGTATTCTACTTTCAAACACGCAATCCATGCTCACAGATGTCAAAACACGAGCCGTAGGACATGTAGAGCACCTTGCTAGCGATCAGATGTATATTGATTATGCAGGTGATAAGCTAGAGATAGTCGAAGAACAGACGGGTGAGGTGCGAAGGTAGAGGTTTTTGTGGCTACCCTTCCATGCAGTCATTACACCTATTGCGAGGCAGTGTGGTCGCAGATAGCGAAGACCTTATCGTTGCTTGCGAGAATGCTCTTCATTTCTTTGGTGGTGTACCCAAGGCTGTTGTGCCTGACAACTTAAAATCAGCCGTTATCCGCAGTGATCGTAATGAGCCTGTTATCAATGACGACTTCGCTGCTATGGCTGAATTTTATGACATGGCTGTTTATCCAGCTAGGGTGCGCCGTCCCAAGGACAAGGCACTGGCTGAGAAATGCTGTAAAAGCTAATGTATCGGTCGGTATATGTAGATATTGAAGGCAAATTTTCCATAATCTAGAATCACTTAATGTTGCTATACGCACATCTTTTAGAAGCATTTAACAGCCGTAGATTGAGTGGGGCGTAAGAATCCCGTCAAGAACTATTTGAGGAAATGGAAAAAGATTTTCTTCGTCCTCTTCCTACCGCTCGCTATCAGATGAAGTCTAGAAAGTCTGCTACTGTCATGGCTAATAGCTTCGTTATGCTAAGAAAGCATAGTTATAGTGTTCCAACAGAGTATATCGGCAAACGTATGGAGCCTTTATTTACGATAATGACAATGTTCAAATCTACTATGGGTTAAAGTTAGTTACCATCCATCAGCGAGATGATACTCCCTATACCTACTCACAGAAAGATGCACATAATCTTCCTGGTCATCATGGTAGCTTTGAAAAGGATTTGGAGGAAATATATCAACGGGCAGGGGCAAATAGACAACATCCTTCTGCTTTATCTCAAGGAAGTCGCTACGCAGATGAAATATCCACCAAAAAGCCTTCCGCTCTTGCCGTGGTATCGTCGTCGCTGGAGAAGAAGCATGGCATGGCTCGTCTAGTAGCAGCTTGTAACTGTGCCTCGGAAGGACGACGCTATGGCTATAATGAGATAAAGGATATACTACAGAAGAGTGATGATGCTCCTATATATCTATGGATGAAGATAATATGGAGCCTATCTCCTGAATATAAAACCAAAAACTCATAAGAACATACGAGGCAAGGATTATTTCTCAAAGCAATTATCCAATAATAACAATAATAGCAAACAATTAAAGTAAACAACTATGGAACTAAATAATAATAAGACAGCACCTATTGTGCAAGAAATGGATAAGAATCAGTTATCTCTTGATTTAATGCATAGAATGAGGCTTACGGGTATGGCAACTGCCTTTGAAGAAAGTCTAACAACTACAATTGCAGATACGATGACACCAGATGCCTTTTTATCTTGGCTCTTATCTCGAGAATGGGACTATCGTTCTGCAGCAGCCATTGAAAGACTCATAAAATCAGCAGGGTTTAGATATAAAGCCTATCCTGAGCAAATAGATTATAATATCAATCGCAACCTTAGCCAAAACAAAATGGAGAGAATACTCTCACTTGATTTTATCAAGCAAGGACGCAATATATTTATTACTGGTTCATCAGGAACTGGTAAAAGTTTTATCGCTACAGCTATAGGCTATCATGCTTGTAAAAATGGTATTAGAACGATGTATGCTAACATGTCAAAGCTGCTGGGGACACTTAAGGTTGCCAAGAACAAAGGGAACGTTAGAAACAGAGACTAAAGAAGATAGAGCGATGTCGCTTGTTAATCCTCGATGATGCCTTCCTTGTACCTGTAGATGCAAAAGAGCGTCCTATATTACTTGATATTATAGAAGATAGGCATGAAAGGGAAGTCGATTATCATATCTTCTCAACTTCCTGTAGACAACTGGTATGATGCAATAGGCGACCCTACCGTGGCAGATGCTGTACTAGATAGAATTGTGCATACCCTCATATCAAATAGAACTAACTGGAGAGAGTCTTAGAAAGATAAAAGCAAAGAATATTACCAAGTAATAGCGAAATAAAATGACCCACCCGACCAGGGCATTTAGTGGGTCAATAATAAATCGTTTTACTGGGTCTAAAATACTTTGACAGGGTGGGTCAAATTAGTGTGGCTTTTCCAGCTCCCCACGATTGAGTTTCACACGCACTAAATAAACCTTGCTGTGGCTCAAAGTTTCCAAAGGCTCAACATCCCACTGCACAAACTTAGTTGCCACCAAACGCTCACTTTCATCAACCACCGAACTTATGCGGTAATGAGAGGAGGAGTATATCCTTTTTTCTTCATCGAAGATGTGATATTTACTTTCTGCTGTTCCATAATGACATTTTTTTTATGCGTCCAAAGATCGGAGTATGCTGATTCCTTTTTGTAGCAAGAACAAGGTAGGGGGCGCAGCCGGCACAAGGTTTTGTAGGAAAATACTACCCGAAATGAAATGTAGGTGGAGATTTTCCGTACAAACCAAAGGCGCTGACCTTGTGCAAGCTGCAGCCCTCACTACCTTTGCGAATAAAAAGAAATCAGCACCGACTTATGGCATATCAAAGTGGAATATGTGGACGTGAGAAGCGAAAGTGCAACGCCAGTATGGAAATGAAAAGGGTGGCTACCCCAAATCGAGATAACCACCCAGAAAGAAGAATGAATCGAAGAATATCTTTCCTTGTGCCTTAGAGCACACAGAGCAGGATTGCCAAGATGACGGCAAGCCAGAACAGCCAACGCAGGATTGTAAAGGTTACTTGCAGTATCACTCTGACAATGAAGCGTAGTATCAGGAAACCGAGAATAACCGAAACGGCGGTTACGACTTGCGGCGTAACTATCTTCGAGATGAGGTAAACCGCACCGATAACGATGGAAAGCAGAACAGCGAGTTCGATGAAGCGTGTCCAACCGAAGCGGCGGACTTGCTTGGGAGAACTCGGTGGCTGCCTGTTCTTCTCGGTTTTATACGATGCGTCTGCCTTGATGAAGGCGGGCTGATGAATGTCTTGATTCATGATGATTGTTTTCATAATCGGGGCTTTTAATAGTTTCAAGAGCGACAACAAGATGCGCACACTACACAAAGACAAGTGTTTGAAAAACTCTTGACGTGTGGTGTGGAGCGTTTATCTTGGCTCTTGACACTACAAAAGCCTCCGATGGTGAAGTATCAAGCCATGTTCTCACCGCCTATCGTCGGCAGACCATTGACCTCAATGAGCAGCACGATTGTACCAGCTCAGTTCGGTGTACAGTTTGTCGTATTCTGTACCCTGCCGCAAAAGTTGTCTCAGAGTTCGTACTTGGCAAATACCGCTTGAATTGCCTTTGTTGTTCAGTAAAATTAGTGCTAACCTTTCGGGAAGCGGACTATGCGCTCCTTCTCAAACTCCCTGCTCCAGCACGGAAACAAGGGTATCATACTTTGAGAAGTGTAGGTCGTGGTACAGCACCTCGCTTGCCATCGTCTCTGCTTCGGGGTAGGAGAACCCTTGCGCCACGGCATCGCAGTAAGCCGTCAATGCCTCGTCTGCGCGAGCGGTTACAAACGCATTGTCATTCACTCTCTCAGGGAAATGCTCTCGAGATACGCTTCCAACTTCAGACGGAAGTAGGAAAGTTCTCTTTGTTGTTGTCATAAATTCAAAAATTTTAGAATTATATACATTATTTTGAGGAAATGCCTAATGCCGTATTGAAAGTACCCAACTTGTCAGCCAGTTCATCCATATCGTGTTCTATCTTCTTATTGGTAATACGGGCGTAAATTTGCGTTGTCTTGATGTTGGTGTGTCCCTAACATCTCTACTTACGGATTCGATGGGAACTCCCTTGATAGGGACATCGTGGCAAATATGTGCCGGGCGAGGTGGAAGGTCAGGTTCTTTTTGATACCGCAAATATCGGCAATTTCTTTCAGATAACTGTTCAGTTTTTTTGATTCGTCAGCATGGGGAAAAGTTTGTCGTCACGATAGGTCTTGCCACTATATTTTGCAATGATGCTCTTGGGTATATCGAGTAAAAGGACGTTGGTCTCCACGCTCGTCTTCTGCCGCTTGGTCATTATCCACTGCTTGCCGTTGAGCGTGACGATGTTTTCTGGAGCGAGGTTGTACACGTCTATGTACGCAAGTCCCGTGAAGCACGAGAATACGAACACGTCCCTTCATAAGTTCCAAAACGACCGATGCCGAAATCCTTGTTGGCAATTTTAGGATTTCGTCTGTGAGAACCACGATTGACCGGTTCCATGTGAAAACGGATGTTGAGGAACGGATCATGGTGCAGGACACCAAGTTTCCTGCCCAGAATGGTGATTGTCTTGAAGGTTTTCATCATCCTCGTGGCGGTGTTGGGATTCTGCCCGACAACCGTTCTAAGATAAATGTCGAAGTCGTGTATCACGATATAGCCGAGTTCGGACAGGCGGATGTCGATCGACCGTATTTGTCACGAAGGAAATTTGAGAAGTGTTTCTGCAGACGTTGTATTTCTGTAAGGTTGCTGCTTCGACCGACACGCCTACCTGCCGTGCAACGTCACTGTTGTGCTTATTGAAGAGGCTCATTAGGGTGTCCACATCCTCCTCTTACCAAGATACTCCGACTTGATACGCTCCAAGGACACCTCGTCCGTCATCTCGACTTTCTTGAAGATGGTCTGGAGTCCGCTCTGAATGTTGTCAAGTTCGAGGTTGGTGGAAAGTGCTTCAGTTGTCCTTCCCTTCAACCGTTCCTTCTCCCTGTCCCATTGGGACTGTTGGACAGCAATGCCCGTCGAGCCGATGGAAAGGCGTTCGTTGTTGAGATAGATTCTCAGCATGACGGGGGTCTTGCCCTCCTTGTTCACATAGTTGCTTCTGAGATAGAAGACTGCTCTGAAAATAGCTTTCATACATTTTACTGCTTTTAGTTGTAGCCTGAACAGAAGTCTTGTCCTAACACCTGCCATCTGTAGCCGTGGCTTGTCGGACACATTGTTGCCCGAAGTGGTGTATGGTAACAAAAACACCTCTGTAATCACGCTGCAAAGTTCAACATATTTATTTGAATAGCAGTAATTTACGCATACTCCTTATGTACTCTGTATGTACTCTTGGCTACATTTTTATTTTGCCTTGAAAATGTGTAGCCTGATTGTAGCCTTTTTAGAGCATTTTGGGAGTTTCTGCCCCCTCCGTGCATACTCTGAAATTTGGGATGGGTATAAAAGAAAAGTATCATAACTACTTGTAGCTATGATACTTACGATTTTCTTAGATTTCTCTCTGATGTTCATTTCAGAGTACCTAAAGCGGAGAGAGAGGGATTCGAACCCCGGTACCTCTCGGTACGACGGTTTTCAAGACCGTTGTAATCGACCACTCTACCATCTCTCCAGAAGGCAACTTTGTAGTCTCACCTGCTTCCTTGTTGAAAGCGAGTGCAAAGGTATAGATAATTTCTGAAACTGCAAAATCTAAGGCAGAAGAATTTAAGAATAAAACACTTTTTAACTAAAATGAGTATAATAACAGTGTGTTAGATGTAGTATTGTTTTGATGGGATGATAAAATAAGGGTCTTCAGGATTTTGGAGTGATAAGGTTTGCCACTTGTGTTTAGAGTTCGCAGCAATGTCACACGGAGGCACGGAGAGGACGGAGGATTATTAAAACAAAGCAGTGGAAGTAACGGAGGCACCGTCGGTGCATAGAGCCACGGAGCTTGTTTGCCAATTCTATTAGCAATTTATATACAAAGCGTTTACCTCAAAATAGTTATCAAGAATCTGTACGCTATACCTCCGTCGCTCTTTGTGCCGTCGGCACCTCCGTGACATAGCATTACCTCCGTCTCTCCGTGTGCCTATTATATAAGACTTTTAGTTATCACTCCATATTTCGGAAGAACCTAAAATTAAACAGTGCACAGGAGGGTATCTTTGTAATATTCGGTGTAATGGACATTTGGTAGGCTGAAAAACTCTCGGAATTCTTTTATTTACTACCTTTGCAGCATTTGAAAATCTATGAATAAAAAAACTGTATCTTCTGTAATAGCTCAAATGTTAAAAAGAATGGGCATCGACGTTCTGTTCAGATGTATTCCTGCAAGGATTGTGGTAGACAATTTCAAGGTGGTCTGCGTATAAATAATATTTCTCTATGGAACGACTATCTGACGGCAAATCGAACGATATCTGATCTATCCACTCTTTATAAATGTTCAGAACGAACCATACGACGTAGGTTGAGCTTAGTAGTAGATAGCTTTACTGCTACTTACCCCAAATCTGCAGTAATAATATTGGATACAACATACTTTTCCAGGACATTTGGTGTGATGCTGTTTCAGGATGCTTCATCAGGCAAAATACTCTATCGCAAGTTTGTCAAAAACGAAACTAACAGAGATTATCTTGATGGACTTCGGTATATTACGGAGCGTGGAACTATGATAAAAGCAGTGGTGTGATGGGCATGTAGGACTTTTACAAGCTATAAGTTTCTGTCCCGTACAAATGTGTCAATTTCACCACTTTCAGATAGTTAGAAGACTCTACTAACAACCCACATTTGCCTGCAGGCGTTGAACTGTTGGCATTAATGAGAAGGATGTTCTCTATGAGAAAAGAAGAGTTTATAACCGCTTTTGATAAATGGTGTGATAAATGGAAAGAGTTCCTAAACGAACGAACTCTCCTAATCTCGGGTAAGACAACTTATACACACAGAAGGCTGAGAACGGCAAGACGTTCTATTAAGACACATCTGCCATGGATCTATACGTGTGAGGAGTATCCGGATATGCAAATACCTAATACAACAAACCTGTTGGAAGGATTTAACTCACAACTTAAAAAGAGCACTACATAATCATAATGGATTGAATGAAGCTAACAAGAAGAAGTTTATAGATGGATTCATAAATAAAAAAGTAGGCTGGAATAATCAGCCTACCAAATGTCCATTACTAAAACCCGAGAGTTTTTTTCAGCCTACCAAATGTCCATTACACTCTAATATTCTATTTTGATACTATATGATTGGTCTCATATTGGTGCTGTTTGATAAATCTTTTTCTTGTATGTTTGTGTTTAATTTTATTATTAATAGTGATAAGTTAAGACCTCACTTTACACTTTCTGCTAGTTGTTTTGCTTAATATGTGGTGCTGATAGTAAACACATGTGGTGTTAATGGTTAGCACCATTGGTGCTGAGTGTTTCGTAGCTTGTAATATGTTTTTGGGGTAGAGGAAACCTATAGTCAAAAAAAGGTGTTATACTACCAAAAATCAAATAATGTACTTGCTTATCTAGAATAATGCGGAATTACCTTTTAAGTAGGTAATCCCGCAATAAATATGGTGCTATTGAATCTTAATGGGCTAATAATAGTCTTATACTAAGATTTGTTTTTAGTTACTTGGCAGTCTATAAGCTACACACTCCCTGCCGCACATTGTCCAGCTACGACGCCTGTTGTCCATGCAGCCTGAAGATTAAAGCCGCCAGTGATGGCATCAATGTCTAATACTTCGCCTGCAAAGAAAAAGATTAGGACAAACTTTGCTTTCAAGTGTTTTTGGAATTAATAGTTTAAGGCTTTACGCCACCATCAAGTCACAAATTCCTCGCGAAGGTACCTTTTACCAGCAATAGTGTATTGATCATTGACCAATGTTTCTATCATGCGATTTAATGTTTTGCGCCCAACTTCTGCCCATGGTTTCGCAGGCTCTAAGCCAAGTTTGCTAAGTATATAGAGCCACAGTCGACTTGGTAGTCCAAATGGGTGTAGGGTAGCGAGCTGTTTTCGTGGGTTAGCAGCCTGCAACTTCAGAAGGTTTTCCTCTACTTCTTGTCGTGCTCGTTCCCCGTCCAACTGATAGCAAGCGGAGCTTTTATAATCATTTTCAGCAAGTAAACGAGCTGCGTATGAAGAAAGCTTCAAGGCAGCAGGACCACTCACACCCCAATGTGTCACGAGCAAAGGTCCCTTGAGCGCTAACTTTTGTTCCAGGGATCGTTGTTACAACTCGGGTCAACAACCGTTCCCATGAGATCGCAGAAAGCGCGGTCCTTTATATTAAAGGTGAAAAGTGATGGTACAGGAGTCTCTATTTCATGTCCAAGTCGAGCGAGGTATTGTAAGCCACGCCCATTGGGTGAGCCGCCTGTTGTTATAATAGCACAATGGAATACGCGATGTGTGCCATTCTCAAAATCCAGTTTTAGTCTTTCGTCTTCTAACTTATGGATATCCATCAATCGGTAGCGATGACATATAGTTACACCGAGTTCATTAGCTTGGCGCATCAGGCAATCAATGATGGCATGTGAGTCTTGTGCCTTTGGGAAAACACATTCATCTTCTTGTGTAACCAATGGTACACCATGTTTCTCAAACCATTTATATGTATCTTCGTGGCTAAATGTTTTCATCAACCGCTTCATGAGTTTATGACCACGTGGGTAAGCCTGCTTTACATCCGGAGATAGCTGCAAAGCTGTTTGTAACGTTACAGCGTCCCCCTCCAGTTATTTCAACCTTAGCCAATACCTTTTGTGCACGTTCAAAGATAGTAACCTTACATGAAGGATTTGTTCTTCGAGCCGTGATAGCCGCCATGAAACCAGCTGCTCCTCCGCCAATGATTGCTATATCCATTTGATTTTTATTCAAAATTCGTAATTATTCGAACAAAGTTCTTATCAGTACGTTATAATTATGATAACTATTGTCCGCTGAGATTATTGCAATAAATAAAACTAATAATTAGCTAAGACAAGAAATAACTTGTTAACTTCTCACTAAAGTACTTTTTTTACGTTTGCCACTGAACTCAGTAAAGTCTGCGGATAATCTCAACACGATGGAAACTCTTGTGCATATTTATCACTCAGCTCTTTGAAGTCAGATGATAACTTGTCTATCAAAAGATGCAGCGCATGCATCTTCTCCTCCTCAGAAAGATGGACATGAGCCTCACCGAAGAAGATAGCACTCTCATACTCAGTGGTGAAATTGCGGGGCAATAAGTTTACTTTTACCAATGATACAAAGCGAAACCTTCGGATTCTGTTCAATAGCTACTAACTTACGTCCTTCAGGTGCGCAGTGAATATAGATGCTATTCTTGCCGTCCCAAACAAAATTTTACAGGAATACCATATCCCATATCTTCTGAAACCATGCTCAAAACTCCGTATTCGCCTTCACGCAGCAATTCTATACTCGCTGCTCCTCCATCAGACGGTCTTGTCTGCGTATGCGGTCATTAACATATCTCATATCGTACATTATTAATAAAAATGAATTGTTGGAACTGTGAATTATCTGTTATGAATTAATCTCACGCACAAAGGAACCTTTGTGTCAGAGTTCCAGTATATATAAAAAGACCTTGACTGATTCACATCACCCAAGGTTTAAATACTAAAACTAAATTAACCACTAAAAAAACTTGGTAAAGATACACGTTTTTTTGTTAATAACCAAATTTTTTTCGAGAAATATTTTTCACTATTAGAAACACTATTAACCTTTATTGGTTATTTTTTTGATTGGTTATAATAATAAAAATTAAGATTATTATGATAGTGAAAAAGGTGGCTCAATCTCTTTTATATTCAGTGTTTTAACGTTTGTCTTGTTGTTTTTTTGTTACGTGAGAAATATGGTTAAAAAGTCCTTAGTAGTTTAATTGTCTTAGGTGTTCTCATATTTTGTTCAATTATACATGAGTGTTAGAGTTTTTTTAATTCATTATTAAAAGTTTACTCAGAAGCGCATCTCTTTATAGCCACTTTTTGATGTGATAATACGTATTGTTAGGCTACCCTAACGTTTATTTTTATTAGATAATTTATCATGCATTGCGCAATGTATTCCTTTAAGAAAAAACTTGCAGTATTGGGATTTTGTTGCTATCTTCGCAGACAAGAAAGCCATAAATGGCATCTGAATAAGAATCATAACATGGGAAGAAATAAGTTCGCACAAGACGAGATAAAAGAAATAGCAAAGCTACTCCGACTGAAGAATGCGGGTAATCGGGCGAAACAGAAATTGGTCTCGTCATGACCTCCGTACTATCTATGAGTTTAATATCTCTGACTTCAATGAGCCAGGAAAGGCTTTCGGCGAGGAAGAATTGCAGGATGCTATTCGTCGTGGAGCTATTCAGATTCTCGATGATGCCACTATCGCCGACATGAAGGCAAAGCGTGCTCGAGATAAGGCTGCGATGAGGCTGCACGTGAGCAGCAAGCCATTGAAGCGGGAGAGATGACCGACTGGAAAGCAGTTGCCAAAGAGTGGGAAGAATGGAGCAGTCGCAAAAAATAACGGTAACTAATGTGTCCGATTATTTTGTGGCATTCTTTTTGTTAACTTAAAGAAGTAAGTGAAATTCTAATAAGAAGGAATATAAGCTTTTATAGCAGTGAGATAGCTTCATTCTCCAAAGATTATAAAATAATAAAACAATGACATTATATCCAAAACTCATTACAGACGCGCTGGAGAAAGTAATTTATCCAGGAACAAAAAAAGAATATCATAGAAAGTGAAATGCCTGCTGATACACCAAGTATCAATGGTAATAAAAGTAAGTTTCACGCTTATTTTCCCACGCGAGACCGATCCTTTCCTTAAGTCTACTATTAAGGCTGCTGAGGCTCAGATTCACTATTCAGTTGGCAAGGAAGTTGAAGTAACTATTACAACAGAATTCAAGAATGCGCCACGCCCAGAGGTGGGTAAGTTGTTGCCTCAGGTGAAGAATATCATTGCTGTTAGTTCGGGCAAGGGTGGAGTAGGAAAGAGCACCGTCTCTGCTAACCTCGCTATTGCCTTGGCGCGCCTTGGCTATAAGGTAGGTTTGCTTGATACTGATATCTTTGGTCCAAGTATGCCAAAGATGTTCGGTGTAGAAGATGCTCGTCCATACGGAGTAGAAAAGGATGGACGCCAGCTTATCGAGCCAGTAGAGAAGTATGGTGTGAAGTTGCTTTCTATTGGTTTCTTTGTCAATCCAGACACAGCAACTCTTTGGCGTGGGAGTATGGCAACCTCTGCTCTCAAGCAGCTTATTGCTGATGCAGATTGGGGAGAACTCGATTATTTTATCCTCGATACACCACCGGGTACCAGCGATATTCATCTGACACTCATGCAGACACTTGCTATTACGGGCGCAGTGATTGTGTCAACTCCTCAGAATGTAGCGTTGGCAGATGCACGTAAGGGTATTGATATGTATCGCAACGACAAGGTGAATATTCCAATTCTCGGATTGGTTGAGAATATGGCATGGTTCACACCAGCTGAGCTTCCAGAGAACAAATATTATATCTTTGGAAAAGATGGTTGCAAGAACTTAGCGCAAGAACTTGGATGTCCGCTACTTGCTCAGATTCCAATCGTACAGAGCATTTGTGAGAATGGTGATAACGGAACACCTGCAGCGTCACAGGTTGATACTATTACAGGTCAGTCATTCCTCAGTCTTGCACAGAGTGTAGTTACTGTTGTCAATCGTCGCAATAAAGAGCAGGCTCCAACAAAGATAGTTGATGTAAAGAACGGATAAGCATATAAACGGAATCTTCGTGTTTATACATTACTACCAAAAGAACAGGGATATGCGGGTAGCGCATATCCCTGTTCTTTTTGCAATCACAAACACATTATTCACTTTTTACAAAAAAAGTAAGTTGTTTACAGATTTATTTTTATACTTTTGCACCGAATTTATGAGTTCATCGATCCCAACCTATTATTCATTAATAATCTTGACGTTTATGCGTTAAACAACCTGTGTAAATAAAATAATAATCTATCTATCATTACCTTATATTATAAGGTGATAATGGCGTACGGCAGTTGTTTATGCAGCTGTCAATAAAAAACAACAATTAGGAACCTAAAATATAAATATTTAAACCCTGAACCTAATGAGAATTATTCATGAATCAAAGCAGAAGCATCTGTATTTCTCAGTCGCTTTTGCCCTTTCTATTGCATTGGCCCCAACGAGTGCTTATGCAGTAGGAAATCCCGTAGGCTCACCTGATGCTTCTATGCCTCAGGCCGTGCAAACAAAAACGGTAATCACAAGGTAACTGGACGTGTGGTTGATCCAGCTGGTGAGCCGCTGATTGGTGCCACTATTATGGTGGAAGGTACTAAAGATGGTACTGTAACTGACATTGACGGAAACTTCACAATCAACACCACGTCAAAGGCAAAGTTGGTCATCTCTTACGTTGGCTATACTGCTCAGACAATCCTTGTTGGTGATAAGACTATGATTGATGTTACCCTTAAAGAAGTAGCAAACACTATGAACGAGGTTGTTGTTACAGCCTTGGGTATCAAGCGTGCCGAGAAAGCCTTGAGTTACAATGTACAATCAGTAGGCTCAAATGAGTTGACACGTAACAAAGATGCTAACTTTGTGAACTCATTAAACGGAAAAGTAGCTGGTGTTAACATTTCTAAGAGTGCCAGTGGTGTCGGAGGTGCTACACGTGTAATCATGCGTGGTGCCAAGTCTATCGAAGGCGATAACAACGTATTGTATGTTATCGATGGTATTCCAATCTTCAACTTCAGCGGCGGACGTGATAGCGGTATCATGGGAGAAGGTCGTGTAAGTAGTGAAGGTATTGCCGATCTCAATCCAGAGGATATCGAGAGCATCAGCGTCTTAGCTGGTCCATCTGCTGCAGCTCTCTATGGTAGTAATGCTGCTAATGGTGCCATCCTCATCACCACAAAGAAAGGTAAGGAAGGACGTGTAGACATTTTCGTTCTCAAGTTCTGCAGACTTTACTCACCATTGTTGATGCCAGAGTTCTCAGAACACCTATGGCAATAAGCTTGGCTCATACGAAAGTTGGGGTGAGAAACTTGCAACACCAAGTTCATACGATCCAAAGAAGGACTTTTTCCGCACTGGTACGAACTTCATCAATGCTTTGACATTGAATATGGGTAATGAGTTCAATCAGACTTTTGCCTCTGTAGCAACAACTAATTCACGTGGTATTGTACCAAATAATACTTACGACCGTTACAACTTCACAATCCGTAACACTACGCGTATGTTTAAGAATAAGGTGCAACTCGACCTTGGTGCATCTTATATCAAGCAGAAGGACAACAACATGGTGTCACAGGGTGAGTACTGGAACCCAATCGTCGCAGCTTATCTCTTCCCACGTGGTGAGTCATTTGAGGGTATCAAGACCTTTGAGCGTTACGATAACGTGAGAAACTTCCCAACACAGTATTGGCCAATCAGCGATAGCCGTTTTGCAAATCAGAACCCTTATTGGACGGCTTATCGTAACTTAGCACCAGATGATAAGGATCGCTTTATGTTCAATGCTGGTCTTACCTATAATATCTTTGATTGGTTGAGCGTAGCAGGTCGTATTCGTCTTGACAAGACGTTTATTACAAGCGAGCGTAAGATTTATGCTTCTTCGTTCAACTATTTTGCAAAGGAGAATGGTGCTTATGACTACTATGATTATAAGGATCATCAGACTTATATTGACGCTATTGCCAATATCAATAAGACCTTTGGTAAGTTCAGTCTTGCTGCCAACGTTGGTTATAGCTATTCTGACTATGCATCTCTCACCCGTGGTTATGGTGGTAACTTAGTGTTAGTTCCAAATAAGTTCTCTTTGAACAACATTAACCCAAGTGATAGCAAGATTCGAGAGGCTGGTGGTGACTCAAAGGTACGCAACGTAGCAGCTTTTTGCAAGTGCCGAATTGGGTTGGAGAAGCATGGTTTATCTTACTTTGACAGGTCGTAACGACTGAACTCACGTCTTGTAAACTCATCTGAGGAATCATTCTTCTATCCATCAGTTGGTTTGTCTGGTGTTATCTCAGAGATGACAAAGCTCCCTTCATTCATTTCTTATTTGAAGGTTCGTGGTTCTTACACTGAGGTAGGTTCACCTGTTTCACGTTCAGGTATGACGCCAGGTACTATTACAACTCCAATCGTGGGTGGTAGCTTGAAGTCTACTGATATCTATCCATTTACCGATTATAAGGCAGAGCGTACAAAGTCATACGAGTTCGGTTTGACTGCTCGTTTCTGGAAGAAGTTATCATTCGACTTCACTTGGTATAAGTCTAATACTTACAATCAGACATTTATCGGTGAGTTGCCAGAGAGCTCTGGTTACAAGGCTGTTTACTTGCAGGCAGGTAATGTAGAGAACCGTGGTGTCGAGATGGCATTAGGTTATAGCGATAACTTCGGTGGTTTGCAATGGAACTCATCATTGGTTTACTCTAAGAATGTCAATGAGATTAAGGAGATGGTGAAGGACTACTATCACCCATTGAGTCCAAAGCCAATCAATATCCCTGAAGTATCAAAGGATAATGGTCGTGTTCTGCTTAAGGTAGGCGGTTCTATCAATGATATTTATGCAAGAAAGGTATTGGCAAAGGACAATCAGGGCTTCGTAAATGTTAGTCCATCTGGCGGTATGAACTTAGAGACTGTTGAGCCTATCTACTTAGGTAAGACTACCCCAGACTTCACAATGGGTTGGAACAACAACTTCACCTACAAGAACTTCGGGCTTAGTTTCTTGATTAATGCACGTGTTGGTGGTATTGTTACTTCTTCAACACAGGCATTATTAGACCGTTTTGGTGTGTCTAAGGCATCAGCAGATGCAAGAGATGCTGGTGGCGTGATGATTCCAAATCAGGGCTTGTATGATGCAAAGAAGTATTATACACTTGTTGCTACAGGTGAAAACGACCTCGCAGGTTACTATACCTATAGTGCAACAAACGTTCGTTTGCAGGAACTTACTTTGAGCTATAAGTTTAATTCAAAACTGTTTAATAATGTCATTAAGGATTTGACACTTTCATTTGTGGCTACAAATCCATGGATGATTTATTGTAAAGCACCTTTCGATCCAGAGCTTTACTGCTTCAACAGGTACATACGGACAGGGCAATGACTATTTCATGCAGCCAAGTCTGAAGAGTTATGGTTTCTAGTGTTAAATTCAAATTCTAATTGAACATGAAGACAAAAAGCATATAAATATATCGTAGGTGTCCTTGCGCTGTCCTTGTTTACGGCTTGTGACTTCCAAAAGGTAAACACTAACGAATTTGAACTCCTCCCAGAGGAGGGATTGATGGATGGTATTTCTATTGGTGGTCCTATAACTGCCATGCAGAAATGCGTCTTCCCAGTAGGAACACAGGCAGATGGTACCAGTGTTGCTAATAGATATCAAACAGCTTATAACCTTGCAGCAGATTGTTGGAGTGGTTATTTTGGTCAGAACAATAACTGGGGCGGTCCTAATAACCTCAACTATTTCCTCAAGGATGGTTGGGTAGCATCGTCTTACACCGAGTCTTACTCAACGGTTGTACCTTTGTGGCAAGACTTAAAGGGTAAGACTGAGACTCAGTTCCCAGAGGTTTTCGCTTTAGCACAGATTCTAAAGATTTCTGCATGGCATAAGGCAACTGATATGTTCGGACCTATCCCTTATAAGGAGGCAGGTAAAGGACTTATCACTGTGCCATACGATAGTCAGGAAGAAGTGTATAAGTCAATGTTCAAGGAACTCTCTGATGCTATTGAGGTGTTGACAAAGTACGCAGATAATGGTAACAGCAAACTCTTGCCAAATGCTGATGCTATCTATGCAGGCGACGTTCACAAGTGGGTTGTCTATGCTAACTCTTTGATGTTGCGTCTTGCTATGCGTGTTTATTATGCGGATGCAGCACTCTCAAAGCAGTATGCTTTACAGGCTGTCAACCATTCTTATGGTGTGATGAAGAGTAAGGATGATGAGGCTAAGATGGAGAGAGGTGCAAGCTTGGAGTTCAAGAACAACCTCGATGTCCTTATCAATCAGTACAACGAGTGCCGTATGGGTTCTTCTATGTTGGCTTACTTAGGTGGTTATCAAGACCCACGTTTGCCAAAGTACTTCAATACAAGTACTGTTTCTCAGGCTGTGACTGTGGGCACATACGGAAAGTATTCTGGTGTACCAACAGGTCATGACGTAAGCTCTAACGATGCTTTCAAGGATTCTTCTCGTCCAGCTATCACAAGTACAACTCCTACTTATTGGATGCGTGCTTCTGAGGTTTACTTCCTCTTGGCTGAGGCTGCTCTGCATGGATTTGCTGTGGGTGGTACTGCTGAGTCACTTTATGAGAAGGGTATCGAGATGTCATTTGAAGAGAATGGTATTGCAAGTTCTGAGGTAGCAGACTATATGTCGTCTGGTCTCAAGCCATCTGCTTACAGTTTCCATCTCACCAATCCAGGTGTGAATGTTGACGTACCAGCAGTAACTCAGGCAACCACAGAGTGGTCTGGAACCGATGAGGAGAAACTTGAGAAGATTATGATACAGAAGTGGATTGCACTCTATCCTAACGGACAAGAGGCTTGGACTGAGTATCGTCGTACAGGTTATCCTAAGTTGCATAGTGTGGTTACAAACTATAGCAACGGTGAGATTGATAGCGAGGTAGGCATCCGTCGTATGCGCTTCCCAACTAATAAGTCTACATCGGCAGAGGATATTGCCAACTTAGAGAGTGCACGCAAGCTACTTCGTGGCGGTCTGGATAAGGCTGGTACACGTTTGTGGTGGGACAATAAGAATCATTAATATCAAGCATTTTGAATATGAAAAACTTTAAATATATCAGTTCGTTGGTATTGCTCTGTGCAGGAGTCCTTTTCTGTGGATGTAGCAAGATGACAGAGGTAGAGAACGAACCTTACGATCATATCGGTGGATATAATACGATGAACAATGCTGAGAGCGAGAAGTATTATGCCGATTTGAGAGCTTATAAGCAGCAAGCCGTTAACTATGGTCGTCCTGTTGCTTTCGGTTGGTATTCTAACTGGTCGCCAGCTGGTACCTACCGCCGTGGCTATCTTACTTCTATGCCAGATAGTATGGACATCGTTTCCATGTGGAGTGGTGCACTAACCGCTTTAATATTACACCTGAGCAGAAGAAGGACAAGGAGTTCGTGCAGAAGGTGAAGGGTACAAAACTCTTGGAGGTGACACTCTTGTCTTACATTGGTAAGGGTAGAACTCCTGACTCTGTCTACACTGCTGTTGAGAAGCAGGCTGAAAAAGAGGGTTGGGCAAACGACCATGCTCGTGTTGAAGAGGCTAAGAAGAAGGCTCGTTGGAAGTTCTGGGGCTACGAGGGTGTTGCTGGTTCTGACAACCATAAGCAGGCTTTGGCTCGCTTTGCTAAGGCTCTCTGCGACTCATTGGTAGCCAATGATTGGGACGGTTACGATATCGACTGGGAGATTGGTAGTGGTGTCTTTGATATGGATGGCACGCTTAGCACTAATGCCGACCTTGTTTACTTGGTAAAGGAGATGAACAAGTATATCGGTCCTAAGAGTGATCCAGAGCACAAGGGTCACCGTCTTATCTGTATTGATGGCCACTTTGGTGGACTTACTGAGGATTTAGATGGATATGTTGATTACTGGATTGACCAAGCTTACGGTCGTACAACTCACTTCGATTACTACGGTGTTGATCCAAAGACAATTATCACAACCGATAACTTTGAGTCTTCTTTCAAGAGTGGTGGTCAGCTGTTAAGACAAGCCAAAAGTATGCCTTCTAAGGGTTACAAGGGTGGAGTAGGTGCTTATCGTTTCGATAACGACTACGACAATACTCCTAACTACAAGTGGATGCGTCAAGCAATTCAGATTAACCAACAGGTGTTCAAGGAGAGAATGGGTCAAACCACTCAACCTTAACATTGCATATCTCACATTATAAATTTAATAGAATACAAATATGAACAAGCATATTTTCAAACATATTGCTGTGGCGTTTGCCGCATGCTGTGTGGTGAGTTGCCAGGACAGTGAGAGCGATTTGTTGAAGCAGAAGGTCTATTTTGATGGTAATCTGCAGAAAGTCGAAAATGCCAGACACTGGTTCAAGCTTAGATGTTGATATTACTTTCGCCTTTCTAACAAGCAAGATGGGGCAGTAGATGTCTCTTATTCACTTGCCGACTCATCATTGGTTGCTCTTTATAATAGCAAGTATGGAACAGACTATGTTGCTTTCAAGCATCAGAATGTTACGTTCAGTAAGACTTCTTCAACGATAGCTGCAGGAAGTATCTATGCTGACAAGGTGTCGTTGACGCTTAACAATCTTGATCAATTAGAGGCAGGTAAGAATTATATGTTGCCTGTCAAGCTTCATTCTGCTTCTACACCTATCATTGATGGTGAGGACGTTGAGTATATTGTTTTGGCTAAACCTGTCAAGATTACGAAGGCTGGTGATTTCTATAACAAGTATATCTCTGTGAAGTTCCCTTCTGGAACCTACTTTAAGTCATTTACATACGAGGCTTTAGTACATTCTATCTGGTGGGGCAGCAACTGTACCATCATGGGTTCTGAGGGTCTGATGATTTTCCGTGTTGGTGATGTTGGTGGTGGAATCTCTGCTGGTATTCTTCAGATAGCAGGTAGACAGCACTACGAAGCACCTGAGAAACTTCAGATTAATAAGTGGTATCATGTGGCAGTAACCTTCGATCAAGCAACGGGTAAGACCGTTATGTATCTCAATGGTACGAAGTGGGCTGAGTCAGCATGGAATATCTCTGGCTTCGATCCTAACGCTGATGTTGGTTTCAATATTGGTAAGATTCCGGGCTTCCCTTGGGGTGAACGTCCATTCTATGGTTATATGAGTGAGGTTCGTGTATGGAGTGTTGCTCGTACCGAGAATCAGATTAAGCAGAATATGTTAGGTGTTAATCCTAAGTCTGATGGTCTGGAACTCTATTTCAAGATGGATGGTTCAGAGACCGTAAATGGCAATAAGATTAAGGATGCTGCTAAGGGTATTGAGTGTACCACAGGTGGTCTTGAGTTTGCTACTCTGCTCAGCCTGTCACAATGAAGGATCTTCAATAAGGTTTCACCTTAAAGAATAATATAAAGAAGAGTCGGACAGCGATGTCCGACTCTTTTTGTCTTTGAACTCTTTTATCCTTTTGAACATTGAGGTTTGAACTTTGAACTTTATGATATGATTTTTATCCTTTGAGCATTGAGGTTTGACCTTTACCGTTGCAAAGGTAATTAATTCATGATAGGAATGCAAGGCGTATCTATATACAGATATATTTAGGCTGTCGCAAAGTTCAATATAGAACTGCAATCCCAAGTGTAGGTTTAGCAATAATCTATACTAGAAAACACCGAGGATTTGGGACTGATAACTCCTCTAAGTGGGAAGTTAACAAGCAATGCTTAAAAATAAAAATTAGATCTGATCTAAAAAGATGCGATCAAAAATGAACAAATTAATGCTATAATTCAATACATTCATAAAAGTTTGTATATTTGTGAACAAAAGATCAAGTCATTAATGGAAAAACCTTGGGTACGATAAAACAAGCATTGCCTCAATCTTTGAATATAGTAAAAGATTGATAGGTCATACTTTGAATGAAGTTGTTGATAAATCATCATTTAAGGAACTTAATCTGCAAGGGCAAGGCAAAAGGAGGTCTTGGACAGATGATAGAGAAAATACTACTTTCAAGTATGATATCAATAGTAGTCCTACCCCAGATTTTCCAAGAGGCTGGATTAGAATTGAAAGCAACAGGGTTAAAGAAAGACAAAGCTGGAGAGCTACAGATAAAAGAACGTCTTGTATGTGATATGATAGATTATTGTTCTGTCATTAATGAACAATTTCGAAACATCTCTCTTCTATCTAAAGTGTCGTATAATGCTACTTATATTCTATCTTTATGAAAAGGGTGTAAGTAAATGGGATTTACGATATATCTATACGGTAATTTGGCAATTACCAGAAAAAGACTTGTTAATTATAAGACAAGATTTTGATACTATTGTCAATAAGATTAAGAAGGGTGAAGTCTCACTGAACTGTCAGAGGGGATACTGACTACCTTGCTGCATGCCGTAAAGGACAAAAAGGAGAAAAACCTAGAAAACAGCCTTTTTCTGATATTCCTGCACCAAGACGTGCCTTCTCTTTGAAGCCTGCTTATATGCGTACGATACTTTCCTACGTGAAAGATCAGAAAAGGAGCGATGTCAGTAATATAGAGATTCCCTCAATGGGTACAGGGCTTGTCTCAGAAACTGATTTGAAAGGAGACACCCTAGAGGGCATCATATTGAAAAAGAATTAAACCTTGGATAGGAAAGTCTGTTCAAGATATTATTGATTATTACCAGCCAGGTTTGATGGTTAATGCAAAAGATATCAATTATGTGGTATCATGTTTGATAGTCTCTGATGGTAAATATAACGGACGTGGTAAGCAACATATAGAAAAGGCAGATGAATTTGTTAAATCAGGTTTAAGGTTGAAGACAATACCAGTATTTTCAAACAATAGACTTAAAGAGGCTATGTCGTATGAGAATATTGATTATGAAGAGTTATACAATAATGATAATTGGTTTGATTCAACAACCTATGAACTTTTCTCTAGCAGATTCCTCTTTATGGTTTTTCGTCATCCGAATATTCAGTCAGGAAGTTTCCACTTTGATTATGGACCAATGATTTTAGAAAAGGCTTTCTTTTGGACTATGCCTCAAAACGACTTAAAAATCGCAGAGGAGTACTGGCAAGACATTAGAAAACATGTGCTGAGGAATGAAATAGGACTTGACTACTTCTGGAAAGCTGGTTGGAGTAATAAAAATGGTAAGCACTTTCATGTCCGTCCAAAGGGTACAAAAAACAGTTATCTTGGAGCCGCAGATAATCCTAATGGAGGAAAAGCGGATAAATACTGTTATTGGTTTAATAAAGAATACGTTACAAACATTATTGAAAACAATAAATAAATATGTCTACAAAGAATAATACATACAGTATAAATCAAGGCGATTGGGTGCTATGTGAACCTGTTGCAGAATACTGTAAGAAAACGGTACAATCAATACGTGAACTATCTCTATTCTCTGTAGAATCTAATATTGTAACTAGACAAGATGATATACGAGTTGTAGAATTGTTTGCAGGTGTTGGAGGCTTTCGTGTAGGATTAGAGCGTGCTTCTGAACATTACAAAACAATATGGAATAATCAGTGGGAACCATCTACAAAGCGGCAGGATGCTTCTATAGTGTATTGCCATAGATTTGGAGAACAAGGACACAGCAATGAGGATATAGCAACGGTCCCAACAAGTGAGATACCACAGTGTGATTTGCTTGTTGGCGGATTTCCATGTCAAGACTATTCTGTAGCAACAACTCTAAAGCGTTCGGGCGGTATTGAAGGTAAGAAAGGTGTATTATGGTGGCAGATATATCGAATCTTAGACGAGATGAAACAAAAGCCTAACTACTTGCTTTTTGAGAACGTAGATAGACTTTTGAAGTCGCCAGCTTCACAGCGTGGACGTGACTTTGCTATTATCCTTGCTTCTCTAAATGACCTTGGTTATACTGTAGAGTGGCGTATTATCAATGCTGCAGACTATGGTATGCCACAACGTCGTAAGCGTACTTATATCATAGGTTACAAGAATGACCTTGCTATGACTCAGCAGATAGACAACCCTTTGGAGTGGATTCTGTCTAAAGGTGTAATGGCACAGGCTTTTCCGTTGAGCATTGATTATAAAAACCAACCAACAAGTTTTCATATAGAAGGAGATTTGTCTACCGTTTCATCCTCATTTAATAAAGGTAAGAAGGATTCACCTTTTGAGAATGTAGGTATTATGAAGAATAGAGAGGTGACAACTCTTGAAGCTAAGGCAAAATACGATGGTCCGCTATTAACGTTGGGTGATATACTGTTAGATGATAAAGATGTACCAGCAGAGTTCTTTATTCCTGAAGAAGAACTACCACGCTGGGAATACTTAAAAGGAAGTAAAACAGAGAAGCGAATTAACAAGACCACTGGTTACGAATACAACTATTCGGAGGGAAGTATGGCTTTTCCTGACTTTCTTGACCGTCCGTCACGTACCATCATTACAGGTGAGGGAGGTAAAGGACCATCCCGCTTCAAGCACGTTGTATATACGCCGAATGGACGTTATCGACGCCTTACCCCGCTCGAGTTAGAGCGTCTTAATATGTTCCCCGATCATCATACGGAAGGTGCATCAGATATGCGTCGTGCTTTCCTAATGGGAAATGCACTGGTTACAGGTATTGTTGAGCGCATTGGTGCTGTGTTGATAGAACGTATGGGTTAGACAAGTTAACGAGCTGACGAGTAAACAAGTTGTTTGCGGATAGGGTAAGGGGAGACAGGGTAACAAGGGGACAAGGAGACAGGGTAACATATTTAACAGGTTTTTGGGGAAGGATGAGGTAACCAGTTGATAATGTAGGGTGGAGTGAAATATGTTTACAAAAGGCGGTGCGTTTAGGGTCGAAAAATGGTCTTAAAAGGGCTAATCTTAGTGGTCTTGTAACTTGCAGAGAATCAAGTACTTGCAAGATTGCGTTTTAAAAGGGCGTTAGTAAGGGTCCAAAAGGGCGTTAGTTGGACCTCAAAAGGGCATCTTTTGCAAGGCAATTGGGCGTTAATTCGAGTCAAATTGGACGTTAGATGATTTTAGTGGTTTGAATTTTCTTTACATAGTGTTGGCTTCTGTGAGAGGGCGAGTACTATTTCCTCACAGATATCACAGAAGAACAGGTTTTCTGGTTCTTCCGAAATCACAGAATCTAATACCCTATGTGTTAGCAAAAATGTTCTGTGGTATCACATGGCTTTTTAAGCCTCTGAGTCCTTTTGTTTTTAGTGTAAAAGAGTCTGTGCTTTCTGTGCTTTCTGTGAGAGAATAAAGACCCATAAATTACTTGTAGGCACACAGAGGCACGGAGCATACAGAGTTTTTATTTCTCACGGATAAGCATAATACTTTGTGATAAGTGTGTTATATTGCAGTAAATAAAAAGCCCATTAACAGTATTAAGTAGGTTAAATGAACCGTCTACTGTTAATGGGCTGATGATCTATGAATACTATGTTTTATGCTTTTCTTCTTCTTTTGTATTTCTTTTTCCACCAGATATAGTAGCCACTGATAGGTAGGAAGCCACCGATGAGTACAGCTAAACCGTGGAGAATCTTAGAGAACCAGCCGCCCCATTGGCCAGTGTGAATCTTCTTGAAGAGTTTGCTGCCCTTTGGTTTCTTGCCTTGTTCGTCTTTCTTTCCATCTGGGCTTGTAGCCTCTTTCTTCTGTGAATCGTCCTTCGTTTGTCCGAAAGCGTTGTCGTTGGTAGTTGGTTTCGCTTTCTCCTTATCGGCTTTCATCTCCTTTGGTGGCATTTCCTGTCCAAAGAGTTTAGACATTCCCGCTCTGTACCAGCCGTAAGAGAAGACTGGACCAGTGAGTGAGATGAGGAGGAGAAACACGACAACATAGATGCCTAATGAGGCGTGGGTGTCGTGAATAAATCGACGGAAGCCCTTGTTGGTGCTGACGGTGAGGCGGTTTTTCAGCATCTTCTTGTTCTTAGGCCACCAGAGTACAACGCCAGACAGCAGTATCAAGGTCATGCACATTGCAGAAACAGAGGTGATGATACGGCCCAAAGAGATTCCTCCACGTGGTGGGTCAGGAATCATAAAGAGCCAGCGATGCAGCTGCTTGACGGCAACGAGGAAGGGAACTTGCTTTTGGGTCGAGGTCAAGAGCTGAAGCTATCTCGCCTCCTATCAGCAAAACCAGTCCGCTGAAACATAAAATCGTTATAAACACTCCAAAGCGGTAGTGCCAACCATCTGTGGAATTTCAAAAAGATTTTTCTCATTTCTTAAATATAGAATTATAGTCTTGATAGTTCTCAGGTAGTCTTTATCTTTGTACAAATCCCTGCCTGAGTGGTTTGAGAAAGAATAATCTCATAGTTTGTCATCCTTAAATGCTTTTAACCATCAAAACTTGTTTGAGTGTGCAAAAATTAATACTTATTTAGATAAAAACAGCATAAATAGTTGGAAAGTTTTTCAAGTTTATAAGTTGATAGCTTTACAATTTAACGAGTTGTTTGTGCAGACTAAGTAAACGTGTTTTTACCCTTTACCTTTTGATATTTGCCGTTTTTACTTTTTCTCTTTACCCTTTTCCCTTTCCTTTCTCTTTCCTCTTTCCTCTTTATATTTGTCCTTTCCCCTGTCCTACATCGGTAATCATAATTATGAATTATGAATTATGAATTTTGAATTAAGACTTATAGTTGAATACGAAAGTTGGCAAGTAAGCGAGTTATGAGTTATAACGTATATAACTATTTACTCGTTCACTTGCCAACTATACAAGCAACTTGTTAACTTGTTAACTCGTCAACTCGTCAACTTGTTTACTTAACCACAACCTTGCGTGTACTGCCATCAGAAGACTTGATGATGTTAAGTCCCCTTCTGTAGCTTCTGAATCTGACGACCATCAACGGTGTAATACTTTTCTGTTGTAGTCTTGTTGAAGTTTGCACTCTCGATACCATTGGTAGTAAGTGAGGCAACCAATGGTTCGCTTGAATACTTCTTGCCGTCAGCTTCGTAGACCATTACGACCTTGAGGGATGTGATAGAACTATCATAGAAATGAAGAATACGTAGGTTATCGATAACCTTGAAGTCATAATTTCTCTTGTCCTTGTAGTTGAAAGGAATATTAGTCATTTCTTCCTCATGCATGTCATTGTATTGACTTGCACTCTTCTTGAACTTGAAAGGTTCTGTACTGCCATTAATATAGACATTGTAGTACATCTTCTCTGGGTTGAGAACGTTGCCGTTAATATCTGCGTTCTTTACATAGAATGCTAACTTAATCTCATTAGAAGTGTTGTCGTAGTTTGGAGTAGATGTTAAATAGAAGTATTCTGGTGTCGCTGGGGCTCCAACCTCCTTCTGAGCGTAAGGAGTCAAGGTAAGAGCTTTCATAGCTCTCTACGTAGTCTTCACCTGTAATGTTTTCGTCACTACCTTTTACCTAAAGAAGTTCTAAGAATCTTAGAAGCAGTCAGTTTACCAGTTGCATCAATGCTGAACTCAAGGTTCTCTGCAGCCTTGGTCTCACTCTCGAAAGCTGCGGCAAAGGTGTGATACTCCGACTTATCGCTATCGTATTTCTTGAAGTCTGTCTTCTTAGTAATACCCAAATACTGGTTAGTAGACATGACTGCCTTGTCGCCTTGCTTGGTAAGTTTCACCCAAGTGTTTGCAAGTTTTTTTCAGCCTTGAACAAGCCCTTGACATAGATATCGTTATTATCGGTCATTACTTCAACAATACGTGGTGAAGGATCAGACTTAGAAGTAACGGTGTACTGGCTCTTTTGTAGCTGTAGCTGGTGTGTAATAAGCTGCTCTTTTAAGTGGTTCAATCGTAAGAGCCCAGTCGCCACCATAGTTATTTAGCCAGCTATTATTATAGGTAGCAGCCCATATTTGCTTCTTCTGACCCATACCAGACATCTTGAGTGTTCTTCCTTCCACTGTGAAATCTACGTAGTTCAAAGTTGTACCAACAGGCTCGTAACTCTTTCCATCATCAGAAGAAACCAAACGATTAGAGAGATAGTACGCTCGCTACTTTCCTCCTCATCATCGTCCCCACCGAGGTCGTCTGTAAAGATATCCTGTGGTAGCTTTGCTCTATACTTGCCATCAGGTTGTCTCTCAAGCTTCAACCATGACTTACTGTCGAGGCCTGATAGTGGATTGTAAATGTAAATACAGCCATCTTCGCCGATAACAATCTTAGATACCAAGCCTTCATATCTACCTGCTTGTATACCTGTCCAACCCTTCTTAACCCAAGACTTGCTTGAGCGATACAGGTTTCCAATCAGCTTACCTTTAGGTGTGTCTTTTATTATCTGAGCGGAAGCTGTAAGGCTCAGGACTAATGCACAAATTGAGAATAAAGTTCTTTTCATAACTGTTACTTTTGATTAAATAATTTATATTGTTTGTCCTTGTTTTAGAAATCATAGCCAATACCTATGGTGCAGTAGCTACTTCCTGCGTCTGCTGTCTTCAGGTTGTATGCTCCGTTCAAACGTAAGCCATGGTACTTGAAGCCTGCACCCATAGTGATATGGCTGAGGTCGTGGTCACCATACTCATAGCCTGCACGCACTGATACCATCTTGTTATAGGTGTATTCAAGTCCGCCACCAAGCATAAAGAGTTTAGTCTCTGAAGGTTGGAAGAAGTAACGAGAAGACAAGGCTGCAGCAACTTGATGCTTCTCTGCTACCTCTACAGACAGCGCACCACCCATGGCAAGATAGGGTTGGGAGTGTCGTCTTATGCTTGTTACCATAGTCGAGTTGAGGACCAATGGCACCCACCTTCGCATCAAGCATGAGGTTGGCTGGTTTGTTGGCGAGGGTCAACTCGTTGTTTTGATAGGCTCCACCCACGGAGAAAGCGGCTCCCGTAGCATTCTTTGAGAGGTGACTATAGATAAGACTTCCTGTTGCGTAGGCAGCGAATCCCTTACCAAAGAAATAGGTATAACCCAAGTCGAGGGTCCAGTTGTAAGGCTTATAGTCTTTGGTTGGATTACCCAAGAGGTCGGAACCCTTTAGGCTTAGTCCTCCAGCATAGCGGAAACCAGCGAAGACAGCATGACGCTTAGCCAACTTATAGCCAGCAGAAAGCGCGTAAATGCCGAAGGTTCCATCAGCACCCTCTGCCTTTTCAAAGAGAGAGGCAGAAGCATCTGCGGTGAACTTCTTATCAGTTGCGAAGAAAGCAGCAGGATTATTGTATAGATACATACCCTCAGCAGCAGCCGAAGCATTACCCATAGCGGCTGTTCGGGCATCGGTATTCGCTGTTAATATCGAGAGATCTTGTCCCTGAGCATTAGCCTGCGTAGCACTGGAGGAAAGTGCGCAAAGCCATGAGAATGATATGTTTTTCATACTTTCGTCTGTGTTTATCGTTTAATGAACATCTGGTATGGTTGCCCTCTACTGGTATATACAGTAAGTTTATACGTTCCAGGATTTAGTTTAGAAAGGTCAAGTGTGGCTACGTTATTCTTGTCTGGAGTCACAGTAGCCTTCATCAGACGCTCACCCACAGTAGAACTAATAACGAGTTCAGCCTGCTTCACCTCTGGATTGAGTAGGGTGTTGATGTCTTTCTGTACTGGAATAGGATAAACGGCATAGACAGGAGCCGACTTCTTTTCAACAACTCGTACTTGGAAAGAGCCGTCAGAAGATGCCTCACGACCATCCGAAGCAGCGATGCTGATGCGTGTAACACCCTTTGCCATTCCCTTCAACTGAAGGTTGTCATTGCTGATAGTAGCTGTAGCAATACTACCATTGGCAGCAGTGGCTTTGTAAGTAAGCTGAGTATTGCTACTATGTGTGTAATGTCCTGACAATGGAATCGTCACGATTCCCTCGTCCAATCCAATGATATAGTTCTCGAATGGCTTTGTTAGCTGTGGTGGGATGTACTTCACAATCTTAAATGTAAAGCTCTTCTCTGCCTTTGCTCCTAAGTCATCAGAGAGTACAAAGGTGCAGCTGTAACTACCTGCTTCAAGCACAGGAACGAGGTTTACGGTCACTGTATTACCATTGACAGTGAAGGAAACGCCCTTTGTCTCACCCGTAGTCTTGATGTCCCAATTGTGACCATCAGGGTCAGCAACGTTGAAGGTGAACGACTTACGCTCATTCTCCATGACCTCTACGACTTCTGTTGGGAAGTTAGTTGCCTCTGGAGCATGGTTGAGTTTGGTCGTACACTTCTGAATCTGTGGTTCAGAGAGGTTGCCCCAACGGTCTACTGCCACAACAGCAACGCTATAGGTGGTGTTGTCTTTCAAGTCATCAAAGTCATACTTAAGTGTCTCACCCAAGCTATGACCCATGCCATTGATTTCTCTGTAGGTCATATCCTTGAGTTTATCGGCTGTCAATTCACCCTGAGCAATATAGAGTCGATAGAAGGCTGCAGTCTTATCCTCGTCCTTAGCGATGCTCCACTCTGCATTGATGTCTACGAAGTCAGGCTTGAGCGTGAGTGTACCCACCTTCTCTGGGGCTATCTTTGTGTCTGATTCAAAAGCTGCTTCAGCATCGATATAACCCTTACCTAACTTCCCTTTGTAGGTTGGGTTTTGCTCATCAATGTTATAAGGACGGTAAGCTGTAATCAAACGTGACTTCAATTCTTCGTTAGTGAAGCCCTGTTTGCCAAAGTAAGAGGCGATAAGTGCTGCAATACCTGACACGTGTGGGCAAGCCATTGAGGTTCCTTGATAGTAAGCATAGCCTGATGCTACCTTCTTCTTTGGTACTGTGCTCAACACTCCAGCATCATTTCCGAAGCGGTCTTGATCACCACCAGGAGCCGTAATGGTCACCCATTTCGCATAGTTACTATAACTTGCCTTACTGAAGTCCCAAGCCATTGCAGCGACAGAGACCGTTGGCGCATAGCAAGCTGGGTAAGCAGAGAACTCTTTGTTCTCATTACCAGCAGCGAACATTACCACACCGCCCTTCATTGGAGAGTCTGGACGCTGGTTGCCATTAGCATCACAACCAGCCATCTTGATGAAGTAGTCCACAGCTTCTTTTAGCAACTGCGGCATAGCAGTGACGTTTGCTGCAGACGAATATCCCCATGAGTTCTGACAGATAACAGCTCCGTTGTCAGCTGCATACTTAATGGCAGCAGCTGCATCGCCCTGCTCGTCTTTGTTTCTAAATATCTGACAACTCAACAAGCGTACACCGCTATCAGCAGAGCCATCGCCACCTGCGATACCTGCCACACCTTTACCATTGTTGTTGCGAGCAGCAACAGTACCCGCAACGTGGGTTCCGTGTCCGCCATCATCGGGTTCGATAGTTCCGCCAACAACGTCTTTAGCTGTCACAAAGTTGTAACCATAGATATCATCAACAAAAGCCATTGCCATCATCATCGACGTTAGGTTGACCGTTTTTCTCCCTTTCGTTGACATAAAGATTGTCTATCAAGTCTTCGTGGGTGATGTCAATACCACCATCGACAACGGCTACAATAACGTTTTTCTTACCTGTTGTGTACTTTTCCCAAACAGGTTTAACATTACAGTCAGCACCTTTCTTTGCACGAGGATTTACCGTACCATTATTGTAGTAATGCCATTGTTTCGCAAGAAGAGGGTCGTTAAAATTGCCTCCTGTAGCCTGCATACTTGCTTCAGGGGCGCTATAAGGTGCAACCTTAACCTCTGGTCTTGCCATAGGCAACACTCGTTCAGCACATTCAACGCCCTCGGCTTTATTGAACTGATCCAATACAGCAGCAACGTCTTTGCTATTATCGAAATAGATCGTGTACCAGCGGTCGAGCCCTTCAGCTACTGTTCGTGCTTCATATTCACCAGCAGGCTTAAAGACTCTTTCCATCTTATAAGCCCCAGAATACTGCATTGCAGAAGTTATCTCAGATGGTACGCTTTGCATCTCGACACCACCACTACGAGTTGTAGGTATAGCTTGGTTTGTACCCTTTGCCAACTTCACGTTAATACAGCCTTTTATAGCAAAAAGGTCTTTGTCAATGTTGACCGCACGTGTATCAGAAGTAGTAGCATCCGACTCCAAGCTATCTTGGCATGATGTAGTGAGCATCATACCAGAGAGCGCACACGCACATAAGTATATAATAGATTTTCTCATCACTATTCCTTTCAATTTATTTGCTTGGATTGTGTTGTTTGAGCATACGTTCTACCTTAGCCAGTCGCTGTTCTTTACTTCCGGCAAAGACATTTTGGCTTGTATAGAACAGTAATTTGCATGACTGCCTTACCGTTGTTGACGTCAGCATATTCTCCACCTGAGATTGCTAAGGTCAGATAGTCAGAACGACGCGCATAGACATGATGCTTACCATTGTAGCCAACGAACTCAAAGTTGTTTGTAGTAAGCAGTTTGTCGAACTCATGGGTTATGAACCATTCATTACCATACTGCCATATTCCTAAGTTTGGTTGGCTGTAGAATAAACTGTATTGCTCAACGCTTCCAGCCTTCTCTTGTGGTACAGCGGCATCATTATGAAGATAGAAGAAGTAAGTACGAGCAATCAAAGTAGGGTCATTTGTCTTGTAGAGAATAGCTTCAACCTCATTACTCTTAGACATTTGTCGCTTCATTTCCTCACTGTTCTTACCTGTCTCATAAGCTTCGACATCACTTATCTTCTTGTCAGTTTTGTTCAAAAGGTCAATAGGACCAAGGTCAAGACTACTAAAGGTAGGGTAGCTACGGTCTTGTGTGTGCATCTGATAGAAGAATAACACAACGCTATTATTCTCCTCTCTAATGTCTACATCCATCGTGAAAGCTTCCTTTATATTGACGTAATGATTTGTATCTTTCTCGTCCCTTGTATATCCATTGGCTCTCATAAACTCTTGGAAAGCTTGCGACTTAACAGCGTTGACACCCTCTCTTGTCAGCGAACGTGTGTAGATACGCGTTGGAACAGAGTGCTTTGTATCATGTACATAGACAACGTCTTTGAACAAAGGCGATGGAGTCTTGAAGAAGTAACTCTCTTCAAAGATACCGTTTACCTCGTCAGGGCCGCCATATTCCGTCAGGAAACTACCGCGGCGATACTCATAGTCCATCATCTTATGCAGACTATAAGGATTACCTGGGTTGCAAGCTAAGATAAAGATTGACACGCCCGGCTGCTTAACAACTACCTCATTGTTCTTTCCTGCAACGGCAATTGTCAGTTTTGTGGTTCTTTCCGTAGTGCTATAATTAGGTTTAGAAATGAACTTCAATCCATGCTTTTTCTTAATAACCTGCATCCAATCAGTTGTTTCGTTCTGAGTAAGATCGTAGGAAGCAGCATCTATCTTCAAATCGACAGTTGTCGTACCACCCGCCTGTGGCAAGACAATCTCGCCATTGCTAAGGTTTAATGAGATATCTGCAGCACTCTGACTTACCATGATTTTCTGCACTGCCAAACCACCATCAACAAGGATATAGCTACTTCTCTCTATCCCCGTTGTATTAGGATCAACGTGTACAGCAATCTCGTTTCCCTTTTGTGTAAGGTGAACCCACGCCTTCGGTGTCGTAGCAATCCACTCCTTAGAGTTCGTGTTCACGGTAATTGTCTTTTCAATTATCTGATTAGAGAAAGAAATCTCCTTCTCTGAAACATTCAGATAGGGCTGTTCAAAGCTGTCATTCTCAGCGCATCCAACCGCTATGCCTAATAATAGGCATAGCAGAGAGAACTGAAGCAGCTTATATATATTGATTATACGCATATCATGTAATTATTTAAATAAGGTATAACAATTTGCTTAGAACTTCAAAGCCTTCTTGGCAGCAGCGAAGTTTCTAATCATCTTAGCTTGTGCCTTTACGGCTTTACTACTTGCACCCGATACGGATGGATCGTAGCTGTAAAAGCAATGCGAGTACTGGTGTATCGTTGTCTATGACGCAGGTAACATCAATAACCAAGTGGTCGCTTTCACGTACAAAGAAGTGGTTGTTGCCTGATGTGCGGAGGAAAGAGAAGCCCTCATCACCCAAAACCTTCTTGATTTCTTTGGTTGCAACCCATTTAGTACCATACTTCCATACACCGAGGCTGGTGTCTTTGAAGAGTAATGCACCAATCTGAACACTACCCAAATTGTCTGGTGCATCACCATCCTTATCTGTAGTATAGAAGATATGGATACGTCCGTAGGCTGCAGAAGCGTCTGTACTTGCCTTCAACTTATACTGAAGCTGTGAAACCTCAGTCTTCTTATGTTCGTTGTAACTGCGCTCCTCTTCAGTGCTACCAGCCTTCTGCTCGTATTGCTCTACCTGTGCCAACTTCACGTTGTCTTTCTGTAAAAGTTCAAGAGGATAGAATGGTAGCTTGCTGAAGGTCTTATAATCGCCATTCTGCTTAATGATAGGTGTGAAAGTAAGGTTAACACCCTCGTTGTTCTCCTTTTCTGATATATAAACCTTCAATGAGAGTAATTCCTTATCATTGGTATATTCTCTGTCAGACTGAGAGTTGCTGCGTACATAACCATTGTCTGTCAAGAATTTATCGAAAGCCTTGTCTTTAACGGCATCAATAGCCTTTCTACCATCGCCAATCATGATAATCTGTGACGGATTAATACCATCAGTGCTACAATACTGAATCAAAGTAAAGATAGGCGAAGCAGTGATAAAGGTGTAAGTCTCCTCAAGGCCGTAAGCTGGCATAGCTGCTTGATACTCGCGCAAGTAGCTACCACGACCTAACTCAAAGTCCATAATCTTATGCTCGTCCTGTGGTACACCTGGGTGAATAGGAGAGGTAACGCTGAATACCTGATTGAGATACAACAATCTCACGGATAACACTACCGCTCTTGGCGTAAAGTTTCACCTCACGTTTCTGATAGGTGTCATTACGCTCAGCAATCAGTTTGATTTCTTCCTCCGACTTGACAATCTTCAACCAGCTAACGTCTTCGCTCATTGTTACGTCATAGACAGACGAATTTGTAGTGATGTCAATCGTTTTCTCACCACCTGTCTGTGGGAGATAGATAGCATCAGGAGCCACGTTAAGGGTTACGTCAGCTGCACTCTGTGTCACAGCAATCTTACCAGATGCGCCATTGGCGTTAACGAGTACATAGCTTGTGCGCTCTGTTCCAATCTTGTTTTCAGTTACCTTTACCTTCAGTACGTTACCGTCCTGAACCAGCGAGAGCCAGTCGCCTTCCTGTGGAGACGATGCAATCCAGCTGCTTTGATTTGTTGTTACACTAATGTTTCTTTCGCTTACGCCTTTGTCAAAGGCAATGGTATTTTCCGAAAGAACCAATGTTGGCATTTCAAATTCGTCTTCTTTTGCACATGAGAACAAGCAAGAAGAATGCCACCTAACATTAGGGAGTAGAGTGTCTTTTTAAATTCCATACTCTTCAAGGTTTTTATTAGATAAAAATATATTATTGATTAGACTTTATTTAGAAAGAAAGTGTGCGTATATCAATGTTTAACGATGGATAATGACTTTAAAAATATGGTATTTATCTTATTCGCTTCATAGTAAATCGTACGACGCAAATTTATTATTTAATAGGAATAAAAAGCAAAGTTGATTTGGTTAAAATAAACTAATCCTTTGTTTATTTTTTTATAGCAAATGCACATGAATAAACAAAAATATGTTCTTTTAACACCCATTTTTGGACATACTTTTTGATAAGTCAAGACCTCCGCCAGACTTATCACCTTATTTATTATTCTATATAAATTCATTATTGTTATGGTCTGTAAAAATTACAGGTGCAAAGGTACTTTCTTATTGTCGACATGACAATACCTATTTTTAAGTAAATTATTGTTGCCTCTTTGTTTTAATCACTTTTTATATCCCTAATAAAGGTTATATAAACTACACTATTAAGATTTGTTTGTTTATTTCGATGTGTTTTGAAAAATCATGACAAAGATTGGTGTTAATAAACCTCTTTTTCACTAAAAAAGGTGTTTAAAATAGGGGTTTGTAACTATCAGTTAGTCAAAGTGTTATAAAGTTTCGGTTTTTAAAAAGGGCGTCTTTTTGGCTGCTTAAAGGGCGTTAGTTGAGGTCAAGGGCGTCTTTTTGCAAAGCCAATTTGGCGTTAATTGCAAGCCAAAAGAGTATGTGTTGGAATTGAAGCGTGTGAAAAATGTGACAAAAGCAAAGAAAAAGGGAAGAAGTAGCCCTCCCTTACCCCTCCCCAAGGAAGGGGAGTAGATAGCGAGATACCCCAGTGAGTCTTTGACCTTTGACCTTTGACCTTTGACCTTTGAGGTTTGAGGTTTGAACATTGAACTTTATGAATTGAACAGTGAGACTTTTAAACTTGAGGCTTTGTCGGTAATCGTAAAAAGCCCATTAACAGTATAATGTAGGGTTGAATAAACCGACTACTGTAAATGGGCTTACGCTATATGTTTGCTATGTCTTATGCTTTCTTCTTCTTAGCACTTCTTCTCTTCCACCACAGATAATATCCACTAATTGGGAGGAAACCACCGATAAAGGCTGCGATGGCATAGAGAACGCGCGAGAACCATCCGCCCCATGTTCCTGTGTGTAACTGCTTAAAGAGCATACCGCCCTTTGGCTTCTTACCATGCTGATCGCCTTTTCATGTCTTTTGCTCCCTCCTTGTGTGCTTGTGGTTGTCCCTTCATCTGACTTGTGTCTGTGTGTGCAAAAGCCTTGTTGTTTGTTGCGCCTTGCTGACTTCCTTCTTTTGCTTGCTGCATCTTTATTTCCTTTGGTGGCATAGGCTGACCAAAGAGTTTAGACAATCCCGCTCTGTACCAACCGAAAGAGAATACAGGACCAGTGAGTGCCATGAGGAAAAGGAAGATAAAGACATAGATGCCTAACGACACATGTGAGTCGTAAACAAATCTGCGGAAACCCTTATTGGTGCTGACTTTCAGACGACTTTTCAGTGCCTTCTTAGTTTTTGGCCACCAAATGACAACACCAGATAGTAATACAACTGCCATGCAGATAGATGTCACAGCTGTAAGGATTCGTCCAAGTGATTGCCCGCCCTCATGTGCATTCTCAGGTTTCATAAAGAGCCAACGGTGCAGTCGTACTACCATTGTATAGATTGGCATCTCTTTGGCATTCATGTCAAAGAGTGGTGCAAGGTCTTTTATTAGCAGTATTGCCAGACCACTGAAGCACAAAATAGCCATTATTACGCCTAATGGTAAAGCAAACCAACGGTGAATCTTTTAAACAGAATTTTCTCATATCCTAAATAATTATTGTTTACTTTTTATATAAATAGATGTGTCATCTTTACCTATCCTTTTTCTTTCCTTCTTTTTGGGGATAATCTTTAAAGACTTCTTTTGTTTAAACGTTTTATATTTACGAAAGTTTATTTTGGTAGGGTAAGATTAGTTTTTTTGTTAACATATTATGAGCGTAAACGCTGGTATGTTTATCACAATTACTAAATCAGCATAGTCTCATTCGTCTCCATATCCAATTTGGGATAAGTCGCCAGAAGAAGGTGAGTAGGCACCAACGGGTGTCAATGACGCAGATATGACGACGATTATTGATAGCTTTTATGATGCTTCGTGCCACCTTTTCTGTGGTCATTAACATCGGGAGATTGTGAGTGCCAGCGAGTAGGGGAGTATCAACAAAGCCAGGACGGATATCGGTGAAGTGGATGTTATGATGTTTACAAGCAGCGAGCTGTTCCAATGCTTGTAGATAGGTGTTCTGCATTGCCTTTGTTGCACTATATGCAGGAGCAGGTCCGAGTCCTTTTGTTCCTGCGATAGAGGTGATACATGCGATGTGTCCACCCCCTTTATTAGCAAAATAGCGATAGGTATAACCTATCATTCTTGTGAATCCAAGGGCGTTGGTTTCCATCGTCTTAAGTTCTATGTCAGCTTCAAGACTTGGGTTTTGCCAACCGATTCCAGCAGCATGAAAATAGAGGTCGATACCTTCCATACGTTCAATAAGTTGTTGTAAGGACGTTTCTGCATCTTCGTTAGTTACATCAATTTGGGCGGTGTAGACCCGATCTGGTGCCATAGCTTGCAAGTCTGTCAACTTGTCTATACGGCGAGCAGCCACACCAACCGCCCATCCTTGTGCGATGAGCAGTCGTGCCACTTCATGTCCGATACCGCTGCTGGCACCTACGACGATTGCTTTTTTCATTTCAGTAAGTCCTTAGGTAAGAGTTCGTTGAGGCTATCCTCACGAATAATCTTTGGTGCTGCCTTGCCGGGAAGCACTAAAAACTTTTTGCCATTGCGGTAGATATGCAACTGTCGTGTACGAATGACGGCTGTTATCTCATCATCATTCTGCATCGTCTGCCATATAGGATAGTAAACACCCTCCTCGTTAAAGAGTTTCTTCTGCAGGTGTGAACACATATTAGTAGTATCGAGTTCTATCATTTCTTTTGTTGGATTTGAATGTTATTACGTGGATACAATATCGTTTCCTAATCTTACTTTCTGCAAAGTTAGGAAAATAAAGCCGTATAACAAGCAATGAATTGGAAAATACGTGTTTTGTGTAAGGATGTGTAGTTGTGGTTATTAAAATGCTTCTCTTTCGGTGTTAAGTTAGCAGAAAGGAAAAGGTGTAAACCACGTAATCCGTTGGTTTACACCTTTGTTGCGGAAAGAGGGGGATTCGAACCCCCGATACCCTTTAGGGGTATACACGCTTTCCAGGCGTGCCTCTTCAACCACTCGAGCATCTTTCCTTGTGAGTCCTAATGTGCATAGTCTATATGTTGGACTCAAATTGGTTTGCAAAAATAGAACATTAGTTTTACAATAAAGCGGCAGCGAAGAGGATTTTAAGTTTCTTTAAAGTTTTAGCATATTCTTCACTTGTGATATTCTTCTTAGTTTGTTATTGCTAAATTGTAGTTTTCTTATGTGATAGTAACTGTTTTGAAATATAAGATTTAGTCTTGTGAAAGGGGTGTTTTGTTGTGAAATATTTTATTAAAATGTCTCTTAGGTTTTGTAATAATAAAATCTGCCATAAGGTAGATAAAATCTCATTGTAATCATAGATGATAGCACTGTTCATAGGGCTTGTGGCAATTAAATGAAATATACTATGTTTTTATCTTTATATCCCGCCTAATTCATGGAAAAATTAGTATCTTTGCATTTTAGTTTAGAACCAACGATTTTTCGTTTTAGAAGATAATAATTAAACATACATACATCGTGGCTGAAACAAAGTACATTTTCGTTACGGGCGGCGTAGTTTCTTCACTTGGTAAAGGAATTATTTCGTCGTCAATCGGTAAGCTTCTTCAAGCAAGAGGTTACAACATTACCATTCAGAAGTTTGATCCGTACATCAATATCGATCCAGGTACGCTGAACCCTTACGAGCACGGTGAGTGCTACGCAACAGAGGATGGTATGGAGACCGACCTCGATCTCGGTCACTATGAACGCTTCACAGGTATTAAGACTACGAAGGCGAACTCTATGACGACGGGGCGTATCTATAAGAGCGTTATTGACAAGGAGCGTCGTGGCGACTACTTGGGTAAGACTATTCAGGTAGTTCCTCATATTACGGACGAAATCAAACGTAATATTAAGCTTTTGGGGCAGAAGTATCACTATGATTTTGTGATTACTGAGATTGGTGGTACTATTGGCGACATTGAGTCGGCTCCATTCTTGGAGGCTATTCGTCAGTTGAAGTGGGAGTTGGGTAAGCGTGCTATCAACCTTCACCTGACATACGTTCCTTATCTTAAGGCCGCAGGTGAGTTGAAGACAAAGCCAACTCAGCACAGCGTAAAGGAATTGCAGAGTGTGGGTATTCAGCCAGATGTGCTCGTGATGCGTACAGAGATGCATCTTGATGATGATATTCGTAAGAAGGTTGCAGCTTTCTGTAATGTAGACTTCGACTGTGTTGTACAGAGTGAGGACCTCCCAAGTATCTATGATGTTCCTGTAAATATGTTAGAGCAGGGCTTGGATGCTGCTATTCTGCGTAAGTGCGGTGAGGAAGTTGGTCCCTAAGCCTGCGCTCGGTCCTGGAAGGAGTTCCTTGATCGTCAGCGTAAAGCTACTAAGGAAGTACACATTGGACTTGTTGGTAAATATGACTTGCAGGATGCTTATAAGAGTATTCGTGAAGGATTGTTGCAGGCTGGAACCTATAACGACCGTAAAACAGTTATTACCTTTATCAATTCCGAGGAACTGACAGAGGAGAATGTAGCAGAGAAACTTAAGGGACAGGATGGTATTGTGATTTGTCCGGGCTTTGGTCAGCGTGGTATTGAAGGTAAGATTGTTGCTGCTCATTATACACGTACACACGATATTCCAACCTTCGGTATCTGTCTTGGTATGCAGATGATGGTGATAGAGTTTGCTCGTAATGTCCTTGGGTATAAGGATGCTAACTCACGAGAGATAGATGAGAAGACTACACACAATGTTATTGATATTATGGAAGAGCAGAAGAATATCACTAATATGGGTGGTACGATGCGTCTTGGAGCCTATGAGTGTGTATTGCGTCAGGGTTCACATACTTTCAATATCTACAAACAAGAACATATACAGGAACGTCATCGCCATCGTTATGAGTTCAATAACGACTATGAGAAGGAGTTTGAGAAGAACGGTATGATGTGTGTTGGTCGTAACCCAGAGAGCGACTTGGTTGAAATCGTTGAGATACCAGGCTTGAAGTGGTATATTGGAACACAGTTCCACCCAGAGTATCAGTCAACGGTACTCGGTCCACATCCGCTCTTCCTCGACTTCGTAAAGACTTCAATTGAAAATCAGAAAAACAAATAAATGGATAAAAGAACAATCACAGGGTTTGTACTTATTGCCCTGATCCTCTTTGGTTTTGCTTGGTGGCAGCAGCCATCAGCTGAACAGGTAGCACAGCAGAGAGCTGAATTTGTAAAGGATTCTATCGCTGCTGCCAAGAAAGCACAGACTGCGAAACTTGCTGCTGAGAAGCAGGCACAGCAGAAGGCTGCGCAGGCTACTGATTCAACAGCACTATTCTACGCTGCTTTGAATGGCAAGGCGCAGGATATTACTTTGAAGAATGGTAAGGTTGAACTGACTTTAAGCACCAAGGGTGGTGTCGTAAAGAAGGCTGTTATCAAGAACTATATCGGTCATGATATCGCTGTTAAGGATGGTTCAAAGGATCAGAAGGATGTTACCTTGTTTAGTGGTGACGACCAGAGCCTTAACTTCATGTTGGCTGCAAAGAATAGTAATATTGAGACAAAAGACCTTATCTTCGCTCCTTCAAACGTGACTGATACTACCGTTACGCTAACAGCTGTGGCAGGAGAGGGCAAGACACTTACCTTGAATTATACACTTGGTAAGGACTACTTGCTCAACATGTCTTTGCAGGCAGAAGGTATGGCAGGTCTCTTCGCTCCAAATTATAACCAGATGGATATCAATTGGCAGGAGCGTTGTAAGCAGCAGGAACGTGGTTTCACCTTTGAGAACCGCTATGCTACACTCACCTTTAAGAAGCACGATGGTGGTACTGATTACCTGAGTGAAACATCTGAAAAGGAAGAGACAACAGAGGACCCAATGGATTGGGTAGCTTTCAAAAACCAGTTCTTCTCTGCTGTGATGATTGCAAAGGATAATTTTTGCAACAGGTGCAAAGCTTAAGAGTACACCACTTGAGAAGTCTTCTCGTTACCTCAAGCACTATGAGGCAAACATGAAGGCAGGCTTTGACCCAACTGGTAAGCGTCCTTCTGAGTTCGAGTTCTACTTCGGACCTAACGACTTCCGTATGCTTCAGTCTGTTGAAACAGAAAGTAAGTTTGGTAAGGAACTTGATATGGAACGTCTTGTATATCTTGGTTGGCCATTGTTCCGCATTATTAACCGTTGGTTTTACTCTTTATGTATTCGATTGGTTGAGTAAGGTATTCCCAATGGGAGTTGTGCTGATTCTCATTACCTTATTATTAAAAGCTTATCACCTTCCCAATGGTGAAGAAGAGCTATATGAGTTCAGCTAAGATGCGTGTATTGAAGCCAAAGTTGGAAGAAGCTACTAAACAGTTCAATAAGCCAGAAGATCAAATGCAGAAGCAACAAGCAATGATGCAGAAGTATTCTGAGTATGGTGTCAGTCCATTGTCGGGCTGTCTCCCTATGTTGATACAGATGCCTATCTGGATTGCTATGTTCAACTTCGTACCGAATGCTATTCAGCTTCGTGGTCAGAGCTTCCTTTGGATGGATGATCTAAGTACTTTTGACCCAATCTTCTCATGGGATCATGACGTTTGGCTCGTTGGTGATCATATCTCATTGACCTGTATCCTCTTCTGTGGTGCTAACTTACTTTACACATGGTTTACCATGCAGCAGCAGAAGGATCAGATGGTGGGACAGCAGGCTGATCAGATGAAGATGATGCAGTGGATGATGTTTGGTATGCCATTGTTCTTCTTCTTCATGTTCAATGACTATTCATCAGGTCTGAACTTCTACTACTTTATATCACTCTTCTTCTCAGCTGCTATCATGTGGGCACTGCGCAAGACAACCAATGAGGAGAAGCTTCTCGCTATCCTTGAAGCACGTCGTAAGAGCGAAAGAACAACCCCTAAGAACAATATGGGGTGGACTCTTTGCACGTATGCAAGCTTTACAGGAGTTACAGAAGCAGCAGCAAGAAGAACTTCGTCGTAAGCAAGATGAACTAAATAAGAAAAAGAAAGGTCTATAACTATGAACAAAAACTTAACCATGGCAATGACTGCTGCACTGATGATGAGCGGCAGCGTTGCACAAGCACAGGATGTGAACATCGGACGTAACAACATTACACTGACAAGTGATCTCATGACTCCTGAGGCACTTTGGGCTATGGGACGTATCGGTGCTGCACAAGCCTCACCTGATGGCAAGAAGATTGTCTATCAGGTAGGTTATTACAGTGTCAAAGAAAACAAAGGACATCAGGTGCTCCGCGTGATGGATGCTGATGGTAAGAACGACCGTCTGCTTACTACCTCTGCAAAGAGTGAGGGTGATGCAGCATGGCTCGACAATAATACCTTGGCATTCCTTACAGGTGGACAGCTGTGGACAATGAATGCAGACGGTAGTAACCGTAAGCAGTTGACACAATCGGATATCGACATCGAAGGTTTCCGCTTCTCGCCAGACCGTAAGCGTGTTGTTCTCATCAAGAGCATCCCTTACTATGGTACTATCAAGCAGAACCCAGCGACTTGCCAAAGGCTACGGGTATGGTCATCACCGATATGAACTATCGTCACTGGGACCATTACGTTACAACAAATGCACATCCATTTGTTGCAGATGTTACAGCTGATGGTATCGGTGCTGGTATTGATGTACCTGAAGGCGAACCTTACGAGAGTCCGTTGGCTCCATTTGGTGGTATTGAGCAGATTGATTGGAGCAAAGACTCTAAGTTTATTGCCTATACCTGTCGTAAGAAGGAAGGTACTCAATATGCCATCTCTACCGATGCTGACATATATATATATAATGTGGAGACTCGCCAAACAAAGAATCTCTGCAAGCCAGCCGACTATGTTGAGCCAAAGATTGATGCAACAAAGAGTATGCGCAATCAGGCTGTAAATCATCAGGCTGGTGATATGAATGTAGGTTACGATGTTAACCCTAAGTTCTCACCTGATGGCAAGTATATTGCATGGCAGAGCATGAAGAATAATGGTTATGAGAGTGACCGTAATCGCCTCTGTGTCTATGACTTGGCAACTGGTAAGAAGACATACGTTACAGAAAGCTTTGATTCAAATGTAGATGACTATACATGGAGCCTAAATTCAAAGGATCTTTATTTCATTGGTGTATGGCACGCTACTGTGAATGTCTATCAGACTAACCTTAAGGGTGAGGTAAAGCAGCTGACAGAAGGCGACCACAACTATGTAAGCATCTCACTCCTTGGTGATAAGAAGTTGCTTGCTATTCGTCAGAGCATCTCTCAGGCTAACGAAATCTTCGCTGTAACTCCAGCAAAGAAAGAAAAGACAAGCTTGCAAACACAGCTTAGCTTTGAGAACAAGCATATCTATGATCAGTTGGCTCTGGGTGACGTAAAGTCTCGTTGGGTTAAGACAACTGATGGTAAGGAATTGATGGAGTGGGTAATTACCCCTCCACACTTCGATCCAAATAAGAAGTACCCTACATTGCTCTTTTTGTGAAGGTGGACCACAGAGTCCTGTCTCTCAGTTCTGGAGTATCGTTGGAACTTCCAGATAATGGCAGCTAATGGTTATGTCATCATTGCTCCTAACCGTCGTGGCTTGCCAGGCTTTGGTAGTGCATGGAACGAGGAAGTTAGTACTGACTGGACAGGTCAATGTATGAACGACTACCTCTCAGCAATTGATGATGCAGCTAACAATCTTCCATTCGTAGACAAAGACCGCTTGGGTGCTGTTGGTGCTTCATTTGGTGGCTTCTCTGTTTATTATCTCGCTGGTATTCATAACAAGCGCTTCAAGTGTTTCATCTCACATGATGGTGCTTTCAACCTTGAAAGTATGTACACTGATACTGAGGAAGCTTGGTTCAGCAACTGGGAGTATGACGATGCTTATTGGAATAAGGATAAGAGCGAAGCTGCAAAGCGCACATACGCAAACAGTCCTCATCTGAACGTTGATAAGTGGGATACTCCAGTCCTTTGTATCCACGGTGAGAAGGACTATCGTATCAACGCTAATCAGGGAATGGGTGCCTTCAATGCAGCACGTCTGCGTGGTATCCCAGCTGAGTTGCTTCTCTATCCAGACGAGAACCACTGGGTATTGAAACCACAGAACGGTGTTCTCTGGCAGCGTACATTCTTTAATTGGCTTAATCGCTGGCTGAAGAAGTGGTTGCAAGTAGACAAGTGAACGAGTTAACAAGTGAACGAGTACAACAAGTGAACAAGTCAACAAGTAGACAAGTTGCTTGATAGTATTAACTCGTTTACTTGTCAACTTGTAAACTCGTCAACTTGTAAACTTATCAACTCATTCACTTTTAATTTATAATCTAACAAATAACCTGTTTACTTGTTCACTTGTCAACTCGTCAACATGTAAACTTGTTAACTAATAAAATCATCATGACTGATAAAATTCAAACATCATTGAGAGATTCTGCAGCAATGCGCTGGACTGCTCTCCTCCTTTTATCCCTGGCAATGTTCTGTGCCTATATCTTTGTTGACATTCTCTCTCCAATCAAGGAGTTGATGCAGGAGCAGAGAGGTTGGGACTCAACCGCATTCGGTACTATGCAGGGTTCAGAGACATTCCTTAATGTTTTCGTTTTCTTCCTCATCTTTGCAGGTATTATCCTCGATAAGATGGGCGTTCGTTTTACTGCTATCTTGTCTGGTGCAGTGATGTTAGCTGGTGCTTTAATTAAGTACTATGCCATCAGTGACAGCTTTGCTGGTAGTGCACTCGACGTATGGTTTACCAATAACCTCAACCACATTCCTGTCTTCGAGCAGTTGGGAGTATCTCCTTTCTATGAGGGAATGCCAGCATCTGCAAAGGTAGCAGCTTGTGGTTTTATGATCTTTGGTTGTGGCGTTGAGATGGCAGGTATCACCGTTTCTCGTGGTATTGTAAAGTGGTTCAAGGGTCGTGAGATGGCATTAGCAATGGGTTCAGAGATGGCTTTGGCTCGTCTTGGCGTTGCTACCTGTATGATTTTCTCCCCATTCTTCGCTAAGCTTGGTGGTGAAATCAATGTTTCTCGTTCTGTTGCTTTCGGTGTAGTACTTATCTGTATTGCATTGATGATGTTCATCGTTTACTTCTTCATGGATAAGAAGCTTGATTCACAGACAGGTGAAGCAGAAGAGAAGGAAGATCCATTCAAGATTAGTGACCTCGGCAAGATTCTTTCAAGTATGGGCTTCTGGCTCGTTGCGTTACTCTGTGTACTTTATTACTCAGCAATCTTCCCATTCCAGAAGTATGCTGTAAATATGCTCCAGTGTAACCTCACTTTCCATGAGCTGCCAGCAGGTTCATACTGGGCTTCATCAAGTGTGACAATTGTTCAGTACGTTATCATGCTCGTTGTAGCTGCAACAGCTTTCATGTTCAACTTCATGAAGAATAAGGCTTTGAAGAACTTTATGCTCTTATTATCAATTTGTAGCCTTGTTGTTTACTGCTACATGGGTTATATGCTGCCAGTCTGCTGAGTCAATCTTTGCTGTATTCCCATTGCTCGCAGTAGGTATTACTCCTATTCTCGGTAGCTATGTCGATCATAAGGGTAAGGCAGCCTCTATGCTCGTATTGGGTTCATTGCTTCTGATTGTTTGTCACCTCACCTTTGCCTTCGTCCTTCCACAGTTCAAGTCAAGTCAGGTAGGTGGTGTTATCGTTGCTTATGTAACCATCCTTGTTCTTGGTGCTTCTTTCTCACTTGTGCCTGCTTCATTGTGGCCAAGTGTTCCAAAGCTTGTAGACGCAAAGATTATTGGTTCTGCATACGCACTTATCTTCTGGATTCAGAATATCGGTTTGTGGTTGTTCCCAATGCTTATCGGTAAGGTACTCGACAAGACAAACGTTGGTGTTACCGACCCAACACAGCTCAACTATACAGGCTCCGCTGATTATGCTTGCTGGTTTAGGTGTAATTGCACTTGTTATTGGTCTTACTTTGAAGGTAGTTGATAAGAAGCGCAACCTCGGTTTGGAAGAGCCAAATATCAAGGCATAATAGTTGTATCTCAATGGACGATAACTCTTGTACTCAAGTAGTAATGAGTTACTCGTGAATTGTCCTACGGCTTAAAAGATATCTTATTGAAAAGTCCTCGCAAGTATGTTTATGCTTGTGAGGACTTTTTTATTGTAGGATGATAAAAATATTCCAGAGTTAAACCCTATTTACCCCTTTGTTTTATTCTCAGTGCTTTTCTTGTCTTGTAAAGAAAAATCATATATTCAAATTTGAGAGATGCTAATTGGGGTTTAAAAGACGCCTAATAGGCTTGCAAAAGACGCCCTTTTGAGGTCTAACTAACGCCCTTTTGGATCCTAACTAAGCACCTTTAGAAATGCTGTTGTGCAACTATTTGGTTAATAGTAAGTTACAAGGGTGCTGCTTTTGTCTGTTTTGGGCATAAAAAAGAGACTTTTTACTGATTTCTGTGTCAATATTTTTCACACTCGATGATGTGTGAAAAAGTAGGCTTATGTGACAAAAATGTGCTTATTTTAGCGTCGTTTTCTCTTATGTGACAAAAATGTGCTTAAAATCTCCCATTCCCCTTTTATTTCTTAGGAGAATGGGACTTTATAAAGTCTTGGATGAAGATCTTTCTTCTTTCCATACTGATCCCCTTGTGTAGGTTCAATTTTGTCTTTAAATCTGCATTGAGTGATTCAATGGCATTGTTTGTATTTGGCATCTTCAACTCAGGGTAATCATAGTATGTCCACAATGACGACATATTCCTTTTAAGGCTCAAAAAAGCACTACGTAGAGCTTTATGAGTATAATGCGATTTTCCATCTTCTGTTGTTGTCCGTTCCTTAAGAAAATCCTCCCACTTGGTGTACCATTCCTTTAAAGCCCCAATAAAGGACTCCTTGTCCGTATGACATAACATCTTGGATATTTCAAGCAGTTCTTTTGAAGCCTCAAGCTTGGGTCTTGAAGTTAGTTTTGTCTTTATAGTCATTACTTGATGGAACTGGCATAATTGGAATTTATAATTGGGAAAAAGCTTGCCTAAGTCCCTTAAAAACCATCGCATACAAGCCCTTGAATAGGTATATCCAAGTGACTCCAAGTAGCTTTATGCCCTCCTTATAGTCTTCAAGACGTTCATGCCTATTGATAAACTTAAACCAAAAGTACATTACCAGACAATGAATCCTTCATGATGACGACACCAAAATTACGTCCCCAATAGGTGGCATCCATTAAAAACCACTCAGGGCGAACAAGAAGGTTGGGAAGTTCTTCTTTATAAGATTTACTGAGTTTTTCTATAAATTGTCCTGGTTGAAACTCCGTACTCCTCTGATAGATCTTTTGACAGTTAGATTACCCTTGGAATAACGATTATTGACAATGGTATTGGTAAGGCGATTATGTCCAACAAAAGCTCCTCTTACAGCACTTACAATACCAGCGTTGACTACCATTAAGATGACCACGTTTTATAGTCGATTTTGACCCACAATAAAAGCAGATTTTTTTGCCATAAAAAAATATAAATAGAACAAAGATAATGATTATTAGATAGTTACAAGGATTTTAAGCACATTTTTGTCATATAGGCCGAAAAGTAACATGATAAGGGCTCATGAAATGGAGAGATACATTGGTTGAATAGGTGAGGAAAGCATGAATACGAAGAAACCCGCACAATTGTTGTGCGGGTTTCTTCGTATGCTTTATCCTTTATAGAAGGATTCTTGGTTAATCTACGCTATTAATATAGGTAGATTGCAACTTTACTCCTCGTCCTCTTCTTCATCATCCAGAACGACGTCAGCAACCTTCATACCCTCGATAGGTAAGGTGCGATCAATCACAGCATTGTAAGAGATAGAACTCTCGCTACGTGACAGACCAAGAGGCATCAGTTTGTCGTGAATGATAGACATAAGGTGATGGTTGTTGTAAGCGTAAATCTTCAAGAAGAGGTCATACTCACCTGTGGTGTAGTGACACTCTACAATCTCTGGAATCTGATGCAGAGCTTCAACAACATCGTCAAACTTCTCAGGGTTCTTAAGGTTCAAACCGATGAACGCACAAGTCTCATAACCGATACGTTCTGGGTCAATAATAAACTGTGAACCTTTAATTACTCCAAGATTTGTTAGCTTCTGAATACGTTGATGAATGGCTGCACCACTGACATTACAAGCACGTGCAACCTCAAGGAATGGAATTCGTGCATCCTCAGAGATGAGATGCAGAATCTTTTTATCAAGACGATCTAAACTTCTATGTGCCATTATTAACTATTTAATTTTTGCTTACAAAGGTATTAAAAACTCTTAATAAGCAAGATAAGAAGTCGTTTTTACAACAAATTACAACTTTATAACCTACTTCAGTTTGTTATTTCTACTCATAGTGGCTGTAAAGTTGACATTCAACACGTTAGCCTCTCTCAACGCTTGTTTGAGATCCATAATCGTACCCATATCTGCATGGTGGTCTGCCTTGATACTAACGCTTAGCTCTTTGCGTTGTTCTGGGGGCAATACAGCGGATAGTTGGATCGAGATATTTCTTTATTTCAGGTATGGTTGTTATATGGTCATTTAATTGGACAACCATCTTCTCTCCTTCTACTTGTCCGAGATTATTTATTGGACGACCGATATAGATGTATTGAATATGTGAATTGTTGTACATTCGTGAAAGCTCTGTTGCCATTGGCACTTGATACTTCACGTGTACGGTTGTTTTCCTCATGTGTACCACTAACATGAAGAAAAAGAGTATAGAGAAGATAAGGTCGGGCATAGAAGCTGTGTTCAGTGCCGGAATCTCATGATTTCTGCCACGATAGAATTTCATTCCATACCTCCTTCCTCTGTATTGTCAGCCTTGCTAACAGCATATACCTCTGATATGCGCATAGGTACTTCGTCAGCAATCTGCTTCTGCTGTTCATAGCTACATAGCTCAAATTCTTTTCCAAAAAGATTAAGCGAGCGTTGGTTGCGAAGGGTGTTATAGGCTGCTACTAATTGGTTTTGCACGTGAAGGTAAGTCTCGTATGAAGCGTTACGGTCGCTCTGCAACTGGATAAGGTGTCCCTTTCCGTTAGTTTGAATAAACTGTGTTGTACGCTGTAACAGTTCCTTCATTGTTATAGCTTTTCCCGTCAAGTGTTACTTGATTCTCCGCATCAATAACAATACGCATCACTTTTCTGCTGTCTACAGCAGCAGGGGGAGTCTTTGTCTTGTCGATAGCAGGCAACTGACGTGATAGTCCTTTGTCGAGGTCCATAGAAGAGGCAACAAGGAAGAATATCAACAGCATGAACGAGATGTCAGCTGTTGACGTCGTATTGAGTATAGGAACTTTCCTTCGTTCTCTCTTACGAAACATCATTTTCTACGTCCCTTTCTATAATAACGTGTCGCTCCAAAGGCTACTACTCCTGCTGCAAGAACAAGGAGAAGCAGTGAACTGTTGACGAACATATCTGTCATTCGAAGCCAGAAACTGTCCGTGAAGTTCTGTCCATTGACCATCATTGTTTGTGTAGAACCGAAAGCAAAGGTCAAGAGTAAGATGAGTGCGGTAACGCCGTATGTGGTATAGGTAATCTTTCTTGCAGGAATACCATTCGTTACTCCTTCACTTCTGTTGGCTCTTTGTATGCCACGAACTACGGCAATGATAGAAGCTATAATTGTGATAGCAAGCAATCCCCACATAAAACCAAGCAAAAGGTCGGTAAGCATAGGTGCGTTAAATGCTGCATTGCCTGCAAAAGGTGTGTCATAGCCAATGAGATAGAATGCTAAAAAAGACAATAGCCGATAAGGCTACTATCACGTAGAGAAGCGCGTTGTGATATGCGCTCCTCATCCATCTTTGCTATTCCTTTTATTATCTTCATACCAGTTATTTTAATTCATAATTCATAATTCAAAAATTCATAATTATGATTACTTCTTTAATTCATAGTTCATAATTCATAATTATGATTACCGATGTCTTCTATGTCTGTTATAGAAAGAAACTTGGTAAGAATAGTTTTAATATGAATATCATAATTCTTGCGTACTAATAAAGACCATTCGAGTAATCATTAATGAATTGTGAATCATAAGTAATCATAATTATGAATTTTGAGATTATGAATTATGAATTGATTTCAGCTTGTATTTCATGATTGCATCCAATAGTGAGATAGCTGATTCTTCCATCTGCGCTGTGATATGGTCAATCTTTGAGAGGATATAGTTGTAGAATACTTGCAGTACAAGGGCTACGATGATACCGAAGATAGTAGTAATCAAAAGCCACCTTCATACCTGATGCCACAATTGTTGGGCTGATATCGCCTGCCTCTTGAATCTGGTCAAATGCCATAACCATACCGATAACGGTTCCAAGGAAACCAAGTGATGGAGCCATTGCAATGAAAAAGCGTAATCCATGAACAACCCTTCTCAAGGTTAGCACTTTTGAACACTACCGTATGAGGTAACGCTGCGTTCGATATTTTTCAATAGAATCGTCTATGCGCAACAGGCCCTGATAACAAATAGAAGCTACTGGTCCACGTGTGTTACGGCTCAATGCTTTTGCTTGCTCAATCTCGCCTGCAACAATCATATCCTCTAACTTTCCAACAAATCGTTTGGCATCAATTTCAGAAAGACTTAGATAGATAATACGCTCAATGCAGAATGCTAAACCAAGCACTAAAGCCAATGCAACGAGAGACATAAAGCCTGCGTTACCCTCAATAAACTTACGCTTCAATGATTGATGGATGCCTGCATCCTGTGCAGTTGGTGTTTTAACGGTTGCAGTATCGGCTACGCCAGTCTCATTCAGTGCTTCATCCGAAAGTGTGTCAGCAGTAGCTGTAACTGTAGTTCCAGTTGGTGTCTGTGCTAAAAACAATAGTCGAACAAGAGAATGTGAGAATCGTTATGAATGAAAAAAAGTGCTATTAATTTCCTCATATTATAAAACCTATAATGGTCTCCTTTATTTTTAAATCTTTATTGCTTTTTGGTTGTAAAGATGGTTCAATCTAAGTCTATTAGGATTGAGATTATACTTTATTATTATTATTTGACATGTGTTGTAGCGTTCTTCTCTTCAGCTTTCTGCGCTTCTTTATTAGCTTCCAAAGCGTTCTTCTTACGGTGATACTGCATCACCTTCTTGCCAAAAAGGGCAGCCATAGAGTCTGCTGAGAGATAGCGCATAGAGCCAGAGTCAAAGCCGACAGAGTCTTGTGGGATGCGATTTCCTTGTTCATCAACTGTGTCTTTATAAATGTAGAGTCTGCCATTGAAGATATGCCAGCTCGTATAAACAGTCACCTTTGGATACTCAACAGGACTTTCATCTTCCAAAGAGTTGGCTTTCATGATATAACCCACTGGTGAAGCCTGGTTGTAACTCTTCAGAGTAAAACCATACTCACGTGGTATAAACAATGCGGCTTTCATCGAATCGCTCATTCCAGCCAATATCTCTTCCTCTGTTTTCGTAGGATTAGGCTTTAACTTTGGTAAAACTTGAAAAGTCCATGTACCCTTCATCTGCTCAAGGTCAATAACCATTTCAGCCTCATAAGGGTCAATAGGGTTTGGCACAATAGCCAATGCGTCACCAATCTGCGGCGTACCGTAGACCATACCATTACGTTTTTGCCGTTACAATGTCAAATTTGATAGGGTCACCTCCCTCATTAGGCAGGAGAACAATCACAGAGTCAGAACAGCCATCGCACGCCAATCCATAGCGTGTACTATCACCTTTCATTTGAACCTCAACGTCGATTGCACTATGATCTCCAGACGATACTTGGTTGTAACAAGCCGTAAGGAAAAAGCAATGTAAAACCGATGAGAGGAAAAACATTTTCTTCATGTACTTACTTTTAGACTGCAAAGATAGTCAATTATTGCAAAAAATATTAGCTGTCAGTCGTTTTTTGGAAATTTTTATCTAAATTTGCAGGTCAGATTGCAACCTGCAATCCCTTTATTTAGATAACATATTGAAAATATATATGGGAAAGAAAAATTCAGTTCAGTCTCATTTACCGAGACATGTGGCAGAGTTCTGGTAAGTTCCAGCCACGTAAGGATCAGTTGGTACGCATTGCACCTCTCTTCATCGAGATGGGTTGTTTTTCACGTGTAGAGACCAATGGTGGTGCCTTCGAGCAGGTAAACCTTTTGGCAGGTGAGAACCCTAACGAGTCAGTACGTGCCTATACTAAGATTCTGCATGAAGCTGGTATCAAGACACACATGCTTGACCGCGGTCTGAACGCATTGCGTATGTATCCTGTTCCTGATGATGTTCGTGCTCTGATGTATCGTGTAAAGCATGCACAGGGTGTGGATATCACTCGTCTTTTCGACGGTCTGAACGACATTCGTAATATTGCGCCTGCATTGAAGTGGGCTAAGGAAGCTGGTATGACTCCACAGGGAACACTCTGTATTACTACCTCTCCTGTTCATACAATTGAGTACTACTGTAAGTTGGCTGACGAGGAAATCGCAGCTGGTGCAGAGGAGCTTTGCTTGAAGGATATGGCTGGTATCGGTCAGCCTGCATTCCTTGGCGAGTTGACTCGTCGTATTAAGGAGAAGCACCCAGACGTGATTCTTGAGTATCATGGTCATTCTGGTCCTGGCTTGTCAATGGCTTCTATGCTTGAGGTAGCTAAGAATGGTATTGATATCCTTGACGTTGCTATTGAGCCATTGTCATGGGGTAAGGTACACCCAGACGTTATCTCTGTACAGAGCATGCTGAAGAACGCTGGTTTTGATGTACCAGAAATCAACATGGATGCCTACATGAAGGCACGTGCTATGACTCAGGAGTTCATTGATGAGTGGCTTGGCTACTTCATCAACCCACAGAATAAGATTATGAGTTCACTGCTTCTTAGCTGTGGTTTGCCAGGTGGTATGATGGGCTCAATGATGGCTGACCTCGGTGGTATTCGTTCAACTATCAATAACCTCCGCAAGAAGAAGGGCGACGCAGAGCTTTCAGTAGATGATATGCTCGTTAAACTCTTTGACGAGGTGGCATACGTATGGCCTCAAGTTGGTTATCCTCCATTGGTAACTCCATTCTCACAGTATGTTAAGAACATCGCTCTTATGAACCTCCTCACCCTTGAGCAGGGTAAGGGTCGCTATGTAATGATGGACGACTCTATGTGGGGTATGATTCTTGGTAAGAGTGGTCGTGTTCCAGGTGGGATTTGTCAGGAGTTGAAAGACATTGCTAAGCAGAAGGGTCTTGAGTTTACTGATGCCGATCCTCACACCTTACTAACAGATGCTCTCGACGAATTCCGCAAGGAAATGGATGAGAACGGATGGGATTATGGTCAGGACGATGAGGAGCTCTTCGAGTTGGCTATGCACCCAGAGCAGTATCGTAACTATAAGAGTGGACAAGCAAAGAAGAACTTCCTTGCTGACCTTCAGGCTGCAAAGGATGCGAAACTCGGTGCAAAGGTAAGCCCAGAGGAGGCAGCAGCATTCAAGCATGCTAAGGCTGATGCTATTGTTTCTCCTGTTAAGGGTCAGCTCTTCTGGGAATTCCAGGGTGATGGTGAGGCTGCTCCAGCTATCGAGCCATTCATTGGTAAGGAGTATAAGGAAGGCGATGTCTTCTGCTATGTTCAAGCTCCTTGGGGTGAGTTCGTGACTGTTCCTGCTGCCCTCGGTGGTAAGTTGGTTGAAATCAACGCTAAGCAGGGTGCTAAGGTAGACAAGGGCGACATTATCGCTTACATCGAGAGAGCACACGAAGAATAAAGAAAGATTATTATAAATGATAGGGGCCACGGTTCCTCACTCATGGCGGTGTAAACTGACTGGGAGAGGAAGCGTGGCTTTTTAGTGATATGGATTATCAGGCAATTATCAACAAATATTATCCTGAGGATAACGAACTTCGTCATATCCTCCTTGTTCATAGCCGTGCTGTAGCGGATAAGGCTCTTGCTATAGCTGACCGCCATCCTGAGTTATCGCTTGATCGTCAGTTTATAGAGGAAGCTGCAATACTACATGATATCGGTATTGTTCGTTGTAATGCTCCTGGCATACAATGCTTTGGTACCGAGCCTTATATCTGTCATGGTCGTATTGGCGCTGATATGTTTGCGTGCAGAAGGCTTCCCTCGACATGCCCGTATTTGTGAACGTCATACAGGAGCAGGTATTACTTGCAGCCAAATCATTGCGCAAAAACTACCACTCCCAGAACAAGATTTCCTTCCCGAAACAATGGAAGAGAAGATAATCTGTTATGCTGATAAGTTCTTTTTCTAAGACTCATCTTGATGAGGAGAAGACGATAGAGCAAAGCAATAGCAAGTCTTTCTAAATTTGGAGAAGAAGGTGTTACACGCTTTCGTGAGTGGGTCAAGATGTTCTAAAACAGCGTTGAAAAGTACTGCCACACTTATTATAGGAAAGTAATATATTAGCTGTTTTATCTCAGTCGTAGGTCATTCGATTGATTTATTAGATGTGTAATAGTTTAAATCATTATTTCTTTGTACTTTTGTAGTATGATAAGAAAGAATCCATATACAGAGGAAAAAAATATAAACATTATAAGGTAACTGAGCCAGCCCCTGTTGCTTGAATGGTTTGCTTGCCAATCTGCATGAAAGCAAGAATAAGGTAAAAGGCAACGTTGCAGAATCGTGGTATCAAGGTGAATAGTAAGTGTGTTACACAGTTTGACTATCCACTGAAAGCTGGCGACAAGATATCCGTCAGCAAGAGCAAGAAGAACGACCTCTTCCGCAGTCGCTATGTGAAGATAGTCTATGAAGATAGATTCTTGGTAGTGATTGAGAAGAATATCGGTATCCTTTCAATGGCTGCAGGTCATTCCTCGTTGAATGTGAAGACTGTTCTTGATGACTATTTCCGTAAGACAAAGCAGAAATGTACGGCACATGTTGTGCATCGTCTTGATCGTGACACATCAGGACTGATGATTTATGCTAAGGACATGCAGACCGAGCAATTGCTTGAACGTGATTGGCATAATATCGTTTATGACCGCCGTTATGTGGCAGTTGTTAGCGGTGAGATGGAGCATGATGAGGGTACAATAGCCAATTGGTTAAAGGACAATAAGTCATACGTAACTTATAGTTCGCCTGTGGATAATGGTGGAAAGTATGCTGTTACGCATTTCCATGTACTTGATCGTACGGTAGCGCACAGCCTTGTAGAGTATCAGTTGGAGACGGGACGTAAGAATCAGATTCGTGTACATTCAGCCGATATGGGACATCCTGTCTGCGGTGATATAAAGTATGGTAATGGAGATGATCCGCTTCACCGTCTTTGTCTTCATGCATACGTACTTTGTTTTCATCATCCTGTTACACGTCAGCGCATGGAGTTCGAGACGCCAGTGCCTCAAGTGTTCAGACATTTATTTAAGTAATCAAATAATACCCAATGGAGAATTTACAATATTTTATCGGCTTACTTACCGTCTTGGTTATCGGTATCTATCTCATTAAGAAGATAACTGGTTGCATCTTCCGTATTATCATTGCAGCGGTAGTTCTTGGTGTTGCTTACTGGGCTTTTGACTGGTTCACATATTCTTTAGCTGAGTCGAGTTTATAATTATTTACGTGAAAAATAGATGTTTCTTTTTACGTAAATAATTATTTCTTTATAAGTGTTATCTGGTTAACCTTTCTCTTTTTGTTAGAGGTTAGCATCTTACATTCTTTGTTATAACGACCTTAATATTCTTTCTTTTGCTATCTTTTAGTCGATGTGTTGATGCTTAGTACATGTCGTGCGGATGGTAAGCACCAATGGTGTTGACCGCTAATTGCGGCTCAGTAGGAAAAAGGTGTGGAAATTTCTTTATTTGATATCTTTTTCTTTCCTTTGCATTATGGAAGATACTTATCTATATCATTTAGCATCGTTGGTTCTCCCTAAGGATGTATTGAAATACTTCTCTGTAGTTAAAATAGAACCTAGTCCTTCATTATTGCGTATCCATCTTGATGAGAAGATGGAGAAAGAACTTTCCGATGACCTTCATTTTGAGTCTAAAGGCTTTATGGACGCTGTTGAGGTTACCGACTTCCCTATTCGTGACCATAAAGTTATTCTTGTTCTTCGCCGTCGTCGTTGGTTAGATACGCGTACAGGCAAGAGTTTCTCTCTTCCTTTACAGATTGATATTACAGCCTCCGGTACTCGTTATTCCAAAGAGTTCGGAGCTTTTTTAAAAGAAACGTATGGAGACATCCCCAGTGACCTGCCGTACGCTTGAGGAATTTTATCATATCGATGGACATCAGTTTGAGAAACAATATAAGGAGGTGCTTAGCGGCTATAGGGATTGGGATCAGCTAGATCACGCTGAGGCCTGGCTTCTGTTTCCTGATAATATTGGTTCACATCTTGCTATAGATGAGACCGCTCTCTCCAACGGAGAACTTTATACGATAGTAACTAATAGGGATAGACATGGCAAGAAGGGCTGCCTTGTAGCAGTAGTTGCTGGAACAAAGTCTGAGAAGGTATGTGAGGGCACTCGATAGGGATAGATGAACAAAAAGCGTGAGAAGGTCGAGGAGGTAACACTAGACTTGTCAGACAGTATGCGTAAGATAGTACGCCATAGCTTCCCTAAAGCCAAAAGAGTCATTGATAGGTTTCATGTTCAAAAGCTTGCCTGTGATGCTGTACAGCAGATGAGGATAGACTATCGTTGGAGAGCCATACAGGAGGCAAATGATGAAATGGAGGAAGCCAAACTTATAGGAAAGAAGTATCAACCTCGCACCTTTGAGAATGGAGATACGAAGAAGGAACTGCTAGCCAGGAGTAGATATCTTCTGTTCAAGTCTTCAGAGAAATGGACAGATTCACAGAAACAGAGAAAGCTAAGATACTCTTCGAACTTTATCCTAAAGCTTCAGACGGCCTATGGTCTGTGTCATTCCTTAAGAATGATTTTTGCCAAGAATACCATTAAAAAAATGCAGCAAGGTTATTAATGGCTAAATGGTACAATAAGGTGGAAGAGGCAGGGTTTGATTCTTTCAATGTTATTGCAGCTACATTCTATGAGCATTATGATGATATCCTTAATTTTTACAACAATAGAGCATCAAATGCGGCAGCAGAATCTTTCAACTCAAAAATAAAATTATTCAGAACGAATCTGAGAGGAGTCAGGGACAAAAGTTTCTTTTTGTTTAGAATCAAAAACCTATATGCATAATCCCCACCTTTTTCCTACTGAGCCCTAATTGCGTTTCAAGTTGAAGTCTATAGAATGCAAAAAGCCCTGTTCCTTTTAGTCTTACTAACTGTAAGCAAAGGGAACAGGGCTTTGTTATAGTTTCTTACTATGTGCTATTTACTTAGCCATAGCAGGGTAGAGTACAAACTCGAAGCTTGTTGGTTTAACAGGTACACGATACTTCTCAGCAACACCAGGACCACAAGTTGCGGTACCAATACCACTCTGATTAGCATCCAAGTGTACGGTAAGTAGACCGTCACGTGAGAGCTGGTTGATGTGAGTTGCACGGTCGATAACGCTGTCAGAGAATGGAGTTACAGAGAACTGGAATGGGTTCTTTGCAGCTATCATAAGGCGATTACGTGTGTCAGAGATTGACATCCAACGTACATCTGTGCGGTTACCCGTTGCCTGTGGCTTCACATAATAGTGGAACATAGCCTCTGCAGTAGTATTGTAACGTCCAATAAAACCAGCCTCTTTACGATCGTTGTAAGTCTCAACATCGCCACGACCATTGTATTCAACCTTACCGAATGTATCCTTCACTCGGAAGGTAAGACCAAGACGAGCAAGTGCCTTAACTGCTGCTGTGTCTGGAGTAAAGTCGACCTTTACCGCCAATGCACCATTCTTCTGTGGCTGATAGGTGAAGACTGCCTTACCGATGACGTTGCCCTTCTTGCCAATTACGTCGTTTCAGCACGTGTTACGTCCTTAGTACGAGTAATCTTTGTAACCTTTTGGCTGATAGAATCGATACCATCCTTACGCCATACTCTTACGCCGAACTGGTCACGACCATCGTTGTCGGTAGCTGGGCGGTAGAGGCTCAGGCTCAATGGGGCATCGAGGAACTCCTGATTGCCACTCTTTAGAGAGGTCAACTCTCCTGTGTTCTCGTTCACCTTATAAGTCATGCGCTGCTTCTCACGTGGGAGGAATGTGGTGCAATCACTTGCTTTCTTCAGTACGAACTGGTCGTATGCAATAACATCATTCTTTGTGAGAATCAATGCGTCATTAATAGGATACCACTCAAGGTTGAGGTACTGCTCCTTATCTGTAGTTGCAAAAACAGCTGGGAGAGTGATTGTCGTTGTCTCATGTGGAGCACAATCTACATGCTGTGTTCCCTTTGTAACAACCTTTCCATTCTCATCAACAATCTGCCAGTTGAGCTGGTAAGCATTTAGATTGGTGAAATCAAACCAGTTCTTAACCTTTATTGTAATGCCCTTCTCGTTTGAAACGAGCTCAGACTTGATGTTCTGATAAATCTTCTTCACCTCAGAAAGATGTGGGTGAGGAGTGCGGTCGGCTGCAATAAGTCCGTTAGTACAGAAGTTGTCGAAGGTTGGTACATCCTTTGGACCATAGTCACCACCATAACTCCAATACCAATTACCGTTCTCGTCAACCTCACGGAATGACTGGTCAACCCAGTCCCAGATGCTACCACCCTGCAAGATAGGTTCTGACTCAATCAGATCCCAGTAATCCTTCATACCACCACAGCTATTACCCATAGCGTGAAGATACTCACACATAATATAAGGACGTGTTGTGTCGGTGCGCTTTGCGTATTCCTTCATGTGATCAAGCGAACGATACATAGGGCAATAGATGTCTGTATTGAAGTTTTCCTCAGCACGCTCATACTGGATAAGACGAGTCTTGTCAGCGTTTTTCAGCCAACGGTAGGTGTGTTCAAAGTTTACACCATTACCCGCCTCATTACCCAATGACCAGATAATGATACTTGGGTGGTTCTTTGAACGCTCATACATGCGACGCGTTCTGTCCATGTGTGTGCAGCCAACCATGTGCTATCCTTTGCTAAAGACTCCTTGCCATAACCCATTCCGTGAGACTCAATATTTGCCTCGTCGATAACATACAATCCGTATTTATCGCAAAGTTGGTACCAATAAGAGTCGTTAGGATAGTGAGAACAACGTACAAGATTGATGTTATTCTGCTTCATCAAACGAATGTCCTGTTCCATGAGTTCTTTGCTCACGGTACGTCCCAACTCTGAATGCTCATGTCTGTTGGCACCTTTCACGAGGATAGGTGTACCGTTCACGCAGAGCTGTTTGTTCTTAATTTCAATTGTTCTGAAGCCTACCTTGCTACCAGTCTGCTCGGTAACATTTCCGTTCTGGTCCTTCAAAGTGATAAGAAGGGTGTAGAGGTTAGGATGTTCTGCACTCCATGCAGCAACGTTCTGTACAGTCTTTGTGGTGAAATTCACCATTCCATCATTGTTCTTGTGCTAACAGCCTTATCCTCTGAGAGGACAGTATTACCCTGTGCATCGGTCAAAACATAGCTTATAGTACCATTGCCAGCACCTTTCACACTTGTTGTAAGGCTGAAATTACCATTGAAAGAACCATTACCCTGCTTGTCAACACCAGCTGCTACGTTGTAATCGGTGATATACTGTGTTGGAGTAGAGTAGAGGTAAACGTCCTGCTCAATACCACTGATGCGCCAATAGTCCTGACACTCAAGGTAAGAACCTGATGCCCAACGATAAACCTCCATAGCGATTGTGTTCTCACCATCGTTCAGATACTTTGTAATATCCCACTCTGAAGGCATTTTAGCACCCATGTTATAACCAACGTAAGTGCCATTAATCCAAAGATAGAAGAACGACTTAACACCCTCACAGCAAAGTACTACGCGGCGACCCTTCCATGTTGAAGGAATCTTAAAGGTACGACGATAAGAGCCAACTTCGTTCTGTGCGTATGGAACGAGAGGAGGATTCTTCTTGAATTGGAAGAGTTTGTCATCAAACTCGTATGTTTCGTTTACATAGATAGGCAGACCATAGCCCTGACGCTCCCAGTTGCCTGGTACGTTGATATCGTTCCAACCCTGCACAGCAAAGTCAGTCTGATAGAAATTCTTTGGTCTGTAATCTGGGTTTTTGGTCCAATGGAATTTCCATTTGCCATTGAGCGACATGTAATAATCTGACTGCTCATAGCCTCCAGGTTGCTGTAACTTATCAACCGAGCTATAAGGCAGAACATAAGCATGTGGCTCAATCTTGTTCAAACCAGTGGTGTACTGACTCTGCCACTCTGGGTTAGTGGTCTGAGCAAACGAACATAATGGGGTAAGTGCTCCAATAAGGAGCGCGTAAAGTTTTCTCATGTCTATGTTAGGTAATGAAAATTTCAGAAATTGATTTAGACGTTTCGTAGCAAAGAGATAGCTCTCTCAGACTTTATTCAGAGAGGGTTATCTCCTTGTCGTTGATGGTGTAGTGAAAGAGATGGTATAAGAAAGTCCGTCTAAAGACGTTTCTTATATCCTTATATCTCTTGATAACACCTGTATAAGTCTTCTTATTGTCCAATTTTCGGATCAACAATAATCTTATAATCGTAGAGTTGCTCAAGGATATGGGCAATCTCTTTGATTTTGCATATTGCTAAATGGTATCATGTCGTCGCACCACACTGCGTCGGCAAGTGCATAAACTCTTCTCTGTCGTAATGGTTTTGGAGTCCTTGCTGACAGTTGCCTTTTGGTTTGGCAGAAGGATAACCTTTCCTTCTCCATTCAGTCCAGTTACTTCCAATCTACCTTCTATCAAGCTAATGATTTCGTTTCCTTTAGTACCTTGGTTTTTGAAATTGAAGGTTGTTCCCAATACTTTTGCCGATGCTCCATCACTGCTTACAATGAATGGTTTTTCAGCGTTCTTTGTTACGTGAAACAATGCTTCGCCTTGTAAATTTACCTTGCGTTCATCACCTTCAAAGTTATCTGTGTAACTAATTGTTGCTCCCTTATTAAGCCATACGGTAGAGTTATCTAGGTAATACGACTTTCTTCACCTCATTCATCGCAGCCACTGTGATGGTTTCTACTGACTGGTGAAGGTATGCAAAGAGTCCTCCTCCAATTAATAATACAGCTGCTATGATTGCTGCAGCATAGCGGAGGAAATGAAATTTACTCTTATTTATTGTTTGTTCTTCGTGTTCTTTGATTTGATTAAATAGTTTAGTCTCGGCTTCTTCGATTTCCTTAGATGTAGCAGTTGGTTGTTCTTTTCCTAAATGGAAAGCCAACTCCATCTCGAAGAATTCCTTTCGGTTTTCCTCCGAGACTGCCAGCCATTCTGCCAGCTGCTCCATCTGTTTTGGCGGTAGCCTTGCCAACAAGATAGTCTTTAATGCTCTTGTTATTTATTTCACTCATTCTTTTTTTGTCTCAACTGAGACGTATTGTATTTTTAATGTTTTTAGTCAGCAGTTTCCTGCTACTTATTTCTTATTACAATCTAATCCACCTTTTTTACGTAATAGAATTAATAAAAATGTTATAAAGAATGCTCTCTTGTTTGCTTAGGTGTGCGTTTACCATAGTTTACTAATAATCGAAGTAGAATTCTTTTCATGATAAAAGACTTTCTTTCATGAAAAATAATTATTTCTTTTTCGTGAAGAAAAAATATTTTTTTCATGAAAATAATTTCAGCAAGCAGATGTTTTTCTCCTTGGAATAGTCTTTATGTGTGTTGTTTCAGTCGTGTTCTTAAGGCCTTTAAAGCCTTGTAGAGATGCACCTCAACCGTACGAATTGAGATACCTAATTGTTCTGCAATCTCTTTGTTTTTTTCTTGTCGTGCTGGTAACTCAGTATGAAAACCTCGCGACATTTAGCCGGAAGTTCTCCAATGGCATCATTGATTTTGCTTTCTTGTTTCCAGTCCTTCAATATAGCCCATCACGTCGTTTGCCTCTGGGTTATAGTAATCTAACTTGAACTGCGTAATCTTCTTTACGCTGTCAGCATGATTGTTAACAACGGTGCGATGCTTAATGACATTGAGTGCACGGGTATAGACAATGCGATAGAGGAAAGCCTTGATATGGCTTTCGTCTTCAATATCTTCTTTGCGTTTCCACAACTCCATGAAAGCTTCCTGCACGATATCCTCTGCCTCATCGTCTTGTATAAGACGTGTAGCATAAAAAGAGAGGGAGGGATATAAAGCCCTAAATATCTGGCGGAACCTTTGTTCCTGGTAATGTCATTGTTTATTCTTTAGCCCTACTGTATCTGGTTTTTATCCTATCTACAACTTTTACCTTTCGTGAGGGTGTTTACAGGAGAATTTTTAATATTTATGAACAAAGATACACTTTTTATACTTGTTAAAGACGATTAGAGGGGTTAATTTATGTGAAATGGGTATGAGGCATCTTTTATTAAATAAAGATAATTGACTATCTTTGTGTATGTAAACGCAATGTTTTGTAAGTATATTGTAAAAATTAATACCATTTGAATTGATTTCATGGTGATAGCTGTTTGTTCGAAAGTATTACTTTCCCTCAGAATGTTTATGTGCCTTTCTTTTACTGATAGGGTGTACATAGTGTTTCTGCACAGGTATCATTAACTACAAATCAAACTGATTTGAAGACTGTTATTCAGCGTATTAAGTCGAAAAACTAAGTATCGTTTCTTCTATGATGATGCGCTTGGAAAAGCAGACGATTAATGCTGTTTCTATAAGTAATTTACCTATTGATTTTGTGTTGAATAGACTCTTTGAAAACACTGGAATTACTTATAAAAATCATCGATAATATCATCTACCTGAAGAAGTAAAAACCAGTTGTTCAGAGTACGGAAGCAACAGGTTCAGAGGCAAACTTGCAACAACGCAAGACAGAACAGCCTATTACACCAGTACTTTACACTTTCAATGGACAGGTGCAAGATGTGTCTGGGCATCCGCTAATTGGTGCAACTATTATAGTAAAGGGTAGTTCAAAGGCACGTGCTATGACAGACTTAGAGGGTAAGTTTGTCTTGAAATCAGAGACTCCTAACCCTGTTTTGATAGTTTCCTGCATAGGTTATGATGCAATAGAAAAGCGTATAGAAAATCGGCATAACCAGTTGTTTGTATTGAAAGAGAGCCTCTATGAATTAGAGGATGTCTTTGTGACGGCTTTGGGTATCAATCGTTCCCGCACAGCTTTAAACTACAATGTCAAGCAGATGAATGGTGAAGATTTGAACAAGGTTAAGACAAGTAACTTTGCAAATGCTTTGGTCGGAAGGGCTGCGGGAATCTCTGTCAATGAGTCTGCAGCTGGAATGGGTGGCGCAGCACGTGTGGTTATGCGTGGTCCGAAGTCTTTGGCACAGAGCAATCAACCACTTTATGTGATTGATGGTATCCCTATCAACAATCGTAGCAACGATGATATCAAAGGCGGTATCTATTCGTTGCAGCCAGGCGCAGAGGGTATTTCTGATATCAATCCTGATGATGTAGAGAGTGTTTCGGTACTTAGTGGTGCTGCTGCAGCGGCTCTCTATGGGTCAGCAGCAGCGCAGGGTGCGGTGATGATAAAGACTAAGTCGGGCAGAGCGGGTAAGACTTCTGTGGAGTTTTCTACAAGTACACAGTTTCTCTCTCCTTTTGTTTTACCAGAATTTCAGAATGAATACGGCAATCGTACTAATGAGATGAAGTCATGGGGAACGAAGAATGCTCCAGGTACTGGTAGTTACACGCCCTAACGACTTCTTCCGTACAGGAGTAAACTTTACGAATAATGCGACAGTGATGTCAGGTACAGAGCGCAATCAAGTCTATCTTTCTTTGGGCTCATCTACTGTGCGTGGTATCATTCCGAACAATGATTTTGAACGTTATAATCTCACATTTAAGAATGTTTTTTCGGCATTACAAGATAAATTAAGGCTGACTTTCTCTTTCAAGTTTGTTAGAGAAAATGATAAGAATATGTTGGCGCAGGGACAATACTTTAATCCGCTGACTTCTGTCTATCTCTTCCCACGTGGCGAAAGTTTTGATGCTATTAAGGAGTTTGAGTCTTATGACGTAGCACGCAATATCAATTTGCAGAATTGGAGCTATGGAGACGACTTGAAGATGCAAAACCCTTATTGGGTTGCTAATCGCATGTTGAGGACAACAAAGCGTAATAGATACCTTACAGACCTTGGTGTAAAGTATCACCTTACCAATTGGTTTGCCCTTGAAGGAAGACTACGTTGGGATGAAGCTGTAAATAAATTGGAAGACAAGCGATATGCTTCAACGCTTGATATCTTTGCTCATTCGCCTTATGGATATTATAGTTATAGCAAGGTGAATGATCGTTCTTTCTATGCTGATATCATGGCAGACGTCTCTAAACGATGGGGTGACTTGTCGCTTGTGGCTAATGTTGGTACGGCTTTTACTAATACATCTTATGATGTGGCGGGTTTTCAAGGAGGATTAAAAGCCCCTTCGAATATTTTTACTCCTAACGGAATCGACTATAGTAGGGTATCGAGTGATAATCGACCAATCTTTGATATTACACGTCATGCTATTCACTCCGTACTTGGAAGTGTGGAGTTAGGTTGGCAAGAACGGGTTTATCTTACAGTGACAGGGCGTAACGACTGGGACTCTTCACTTAGTAATACAGCCCAACAGTCCTTCTTCTATCCTTCTGTGGGTATGTCGGCAATTCTTTCAAAGATGTTTAAATTGCCAAAGTTCGTTGACTTCTTGAAGTTCCGTACCTCATGGGCTTCAGTGGGTTCTGCCATTTCTCCTAATATATCTTCAGCTTGGCGGTATGAGTATGTTCCTTCTACAGGTACTTACCATACGGTCACCTATAAGTTTCTAGACAACTTCTATCCAGAACGTACAAACTCTTGGGAAGCGGGTATGACGGCTCATCTGTTCAAAGAAGCAATGTCAGTAAAATTCACACTATACCAGTCGGACACGAAGAATCAAACCTTCCTTCGTCAGATTACACTTGGCGGTGCATTTAATCGTGAGTATATACAAGCGGGAGACGTGCAGAATAGAGGCTTAGAACTGAGTGTCGGCTATAACAAGAAGTGGAATGATCTCCGTTGGACTACAAATATGACCTATAGTACGAACAGTAACCGAATTATCAGATTGCTTGATAATCCTAACGAGACACTGCGTCAAGGCGGTCTGAATGGGTTGTGAGGTGATATTGACGCAAGGTGGTACAATGGGTGATCTCTATACATTCACTGATTTTAAGCGTGATGAACAAGGGAATGTTTTGCTTAATACCGATGGACAAGTGATGCAGATGGAACTCCCTTCTCCTAAGTTGGTAGGTTCTGTCTTACCTAAGGCACAACTGGGTTTGAGCAACAACTTCTCATGGAAGGGATTAGAACTCGGAATGTTGATAACAGCTCGTTTGGGTGGTGTTTGTGTGTCTCAGACGCAAGCTTTTATGGATTCGTATGGCGTTTCTAAGAAGACTGCAGCACTGAGAAATAACGGTGGTGTTTCTGTTGGTAATCAGTTGGTTTCTACGGAGAAGTATTATACAGTTGTCGGAGGAGAGACTCCGATTTGGGATGAGTACGTTTATAGTGCCACTAATGCCCGAATCAAGGAGCTTTATTTAGGTTATACCTTTGATAAACTGATTCGTGGGGCAAAGGTGTCAGTTGCTTTGACAGCAAGAAACCTCTTGATGTTATATTGTAAGGCACCTTTCGACCCAGAGGCAACCCCTTCAACAGATATATATTATCAGGGATTTGATTATTTCATGCAGCCCAGCCAACGTTCGTTGGGCTTTAGTATCAACGTAAAACTTTAAGATGATGATGTTTAGTAGAATGAAATTGCTTTTTTTCTTCTGTCTGCTGACTGTCTTTTCTTCCTGTACGGGTGATTTCGTTGATATTAACCGACCAGGCAGTAAGCTATCTCCAGAGGAGTTGAAGCGTGATAACTACGCAGTCGGTTCATTCTTGATTCAGATGCAGGGAGTTGCTTTCCCAGAGCAGGAGAATGCCTATCAAACAATGATAGACTTTGTCGGTAATTATCTGGGACGTTATACAACCTATACCAAGGAGTTACCTAAGAACCATACACTCTTTAATGCAAGTAATGCTTGGTGTGCTTGGCCTGCTTCTTATGCTCCTCCTATGGTATCTGCATTTGATGAGGTTGTCAAACTGAATGGTAAGAAGAATATTTCTTATGCGTGGGCATTGATTCTGCGTGCACAGGCTTTCCTTCGCTTTACAGATATCTATGGACCTTTCCCACTCAGTATGAATGCAGATAATACGGAGGTTTATACATCTCAGAGAGATATCTATTTACAGCTGATAAAGGACCTAAACGAGGCTACTACTTACATTTCATCTAACACGCAACTGGCTAAGGAAATGATAGTCTTTGCACCATACGACCTCGTTTATAAGGGTGACTTTCAATAAGTGGCGTAAGTTTGCTAATTCGCTTAAACTACGCATTGCCGTGCGTATCAGTAATGTAGAACCTACGTTGGCACGTTCTTTAGCTGAACAAGCGGTGAGAGATGGTGTCATAGAAGGGAATGAGGACAATTGTGCTATTCGTTATAATAAGTCGGGTTTATGGACAACAGCCGTTTCATGGGGCGACAGTCGTATCTGTGCTGACATTGAATGTTATATGACTGGCTATAAAAGATCCACGAATGAGTATGTATTTCCTACAGCCTATGACGGCAGGGCAGCGTAAATATATTGGCTGTCGGGCTGGTGCTGCGATAGGGAGTAATGTCGTTGCTAAGCGTCTTTATTCAACAGTTAATGTGCAAGAAACGACACCAAGTTTATGGCTCACTGCATCGGAAATGGCTTTTTGTAAGGCGGAAGGTGTCTTGCGTGGTTGGAATATGGGTGGTGGTACTGCCAAGGAGTATTATGAACGAGGCGTAACACTTTCTTTCAATCAATGGGGAGTAGATGGTGTTGCTACTTATTTGTTGGATGACACCTCGACAGAAGCTAACTATGCAGATGCCTCAGGTGGCTTTGGTGGAGCGGCTGCAAAGGCTTCTACGATTACCATTAAATGGGATGACAATGCGCCTATGGATGAGAAAATGGAGCGTTTGATTACACAGAAGTGGATTGCTTTGTTCCCAAATGGGCAGGAAGCATGGAACGAAATTCGTCGTACGGGTTATCCTCGTATCTTCTCTGTACCACAGGCAACAAATGGTTATACGCTGTTGACACCTAATAGAATACCTTTTGATAAGAATCAACAGATTAATAATCGCAGAAATTACGACAAGGCTGTCGAACTTTTAGGTGGTCCTGATGATTACGCAACACAAATGTGGTGGCAGAGATAGAATGTTTTTTTCTCTGTTTATTTTTAGCAACAGTTTGGTGGAAATTTGTTTACAAAAAAATCTGCACTTTGAGATGCTGTTTTTATACTCAAAATGACTATTTTAGTCACTCTCGTAATCATCATATAGTCAGATAGTTATAAAAGTGTCTTTGAAAAAGGTGCTTAATTGGACTCCAAAAGGGCGTTAGTTAGACCTCAAAAGGGCATCTTTTGCAAGCCAATTGGGCGTCTTTTTCGAATCCAATTAAAGCATCTCTTTATTTTTTTGAGTGTTGAGTTTTTATTTACAATTACTTCGACTTTATACATTCCTTTTTGTAGGCACATGATTCATTGCTCGTTTTTGTTGTTGGTTATAGATTTAAAAAGTATAATATTACAGTTTGATATAAGTTTATATGTGGAAAAAGTTTACTTGATAGTCATAATATCAAAGGAAATACTTATATTTGCAGTTGTCGACTAATTTCAAAGTTATACCTGATTAAATAGGATGCGTGTTTAGTATAATAAATAATTATCATGGGTGGTATTGAACAACTAAAAAGAATTGATGTCTATTAATACCTGTATTGAAATAGATGAAATTGAGAAATACTTTAATCAGATAGCAGAACTACTGTTTGGGAAATTTGCTATTCGGAAAGGAAATACACTTTTTCTCTTTAAGGAGGTTGAATTCTATTTTTATAATAGGAATCATCGTGACATCATCACTCATCCTCGTATTTCCAATTCTTTATGTTGGTATGTAAATAATTTCGGTGGGATAGATTTGAATTTTGGTAGTACAATCGATACCATATCTAATATAGGCAAGAGGGGAAAGAATACTCAAAAGTACATCTTGAATAGTGATGCTTGTTTTGGTGGAATATTAATACGTCAGTTGATGAACAAAGAAAATGGTGATGTTCTGGAGGGTCCTTGGGCTTGTGCAGAATTGTTCAGATGCTATGATGCTACTGGCTATGACTCTGACCAACCTGTAATTATTGAGCATAACAGTGGAATGGTGAGTTATATTCGTAAACCACGTATTAATCTACTTACGGCTGGTCAGACGGTAGAAAAGAAGGTTAATTATATCCTTGGTGATTACGCAGAGCACCCACAAGCAGAAGAACTATATTGTGACTTTACTTCATTTAAAGATAGGGCATATAGGTATGTTCGATGTGATAAGTTGATGCACGATGTAGAAACCAATGTTGTCTATTTTTCTCCCTTATTAAAGAGTAGTCATCCTATATTTTATCAACGTCTTAATGATTTACTGGAAAATATAGGGATTGAACATCGAGAATTGAAATATACTAAGGATTATTGGGCACACGATTATATGCCTTTTCAATTAGGGAAAGATGAGTTCTTAAAGTATCGCTACTATCCAGACTACCTTGTTAATAGTAAAGACGAAAATGATAAGGAGTATATTACGGATAGTTTAAAAGTATTGCGTGGTATGAATATCAGCTATAAATCCACTGATCTTATTATTGATGGAGGTAATATGGTCGTATGTGGGCCGTATATTATAATGACGGATAAAGTATATGTAGAAAATCATTGTAACAAAGACGATGCTGAGTTCAAAGCAAGACTTGAGTCTGAGATAGGACACCCAGTCATCATTATACCTTGGACAATACATGGCGATTTTGATGCAAAAGATACAGATAAGTATGGACACTCTGATGGTTTCATAAAGTGGTGTGGTGGTAATCATATATTGATGGGTAATCATGGCGATGAATATCCTGATGAAGCTATTGCCATACGAAGTGAACTTGAAAAGTATGGGTTTAAAGTGACAGAGATGAGATTCAATAATAAGGTATGTTCTCCTAAAAAAGAGCTTAATTGGGCTTATATTAATTTCTTACAAGTTGGGAAGAATATTGTTATGCCTATATTCGGAATTGAAGAAGATTCTGTTGCTTTTAAGTATATAGAAGAAGCTTTCCCAGATTGTTGTATTCATCAAATTGAAATGGCTGAGATTGCAGAAGAAGGTGGTGCACTTCATTGTATCAGTTGGAATATCCTATTAGAATAATAACGATGGATGCTATAATTGTCAAATAGTAAAAATTATAGCTAATTAGTATCTTTCATGATGAATGAAGTTATTGTCTAATTTTTTTGATGCAAAAATCTCACAGAGCGCAGATGTCTACGCTCAGTGGGATTTATATTCAGAGGGTAAGAATGCCCTATTCTAAAAAGAAGGAATACTAACAAGTAATGTTTATTTATTGAGTAGTAACTCAATCTTATATATATTTTCTCTCAGATCAGCCTCGTTTGGTGTTGGATTTTTGAACTGAGAAAGGGCATCTTCTAACAGCTGTAAAGCTTTCTGATTTCTTTTTTGCTTGTACTCCTTGCGTAATGTCTCAATCTTGGCAACGTTTTGTACACCTCTTATTATGTGTTCAAAACGGCGGCTTGAGTGGTTTCCTGGATACACAATATAGGTGTCTCCTGGTGTGAATAACTTAAAGCGGCTGTCATACATTGGGTTATCAGTCCAATTCATCCATGACCAGCGGAGGAAACCATTGAAGCCATTAGCAATACAATAGAGTGGGAGATAGGCTGCTTCAATTGGTTCGTTGTTGCTGCCTACATTTGGCATTGCATCGGGACAAGCTGTGTAGGAGGTGCTAATCCAACCTTTCGAATTCCTCAAAGCAAGGTCTTCTTGTGTAAACTGCTGTTTCCAAGCAATACAATAATCATAGATCTTATCGACAAGTTCTTTGTGGTAGTTTCCTGCCAATGACATCTTAATGCTGGGTGCAGCTTCCTGTGCAATGCGGTAGGCGTCTTGCATAGCATCGAGGGCGCGTTCGTCCATCGCTATGACGGTTCTGTCAAACCAACCTTTCTCCTTCTGATGGGCAGCAAAGGAACGTAAGAATGGAATCCATAAGTCGCTGTACTCTTTGCTGTTAGTTGTCGTTTTTAGTTCCTTATAGCTTGTTGATGCTTCATCATAATAGGTGAAAGTCATGTCCCAAGGCACCATTGAAAAACAATTGATATCTCCATTGATTCCACAAGAGTCAAGGAACGAAATCCAACGGTCGAAGGCTGTATAGTCATACGACCATGTACCATTTGCCTTTCGTGTCGTTTCAATCATTGCATCGAACTTGTCATTGCTCTGTACGCCCCAAGGCTCGTAGAAGAGGATGGCTGAAGCGTTACGTTGTCCAGCACGTGCAAGAAGTTGCATATAAGGACGTAGGATGTCAAGATGTGCTTGGCTCCAAGGCGCTACACCGTAGTATCTGCTTGCTGCATAGGGTTGTTGCCAGAAGTTGAGATGGAAGTTGTCAGAGAGGGTAAGCTTGCGATTGAGCACTTTTATGGTGAATGGGATGGTGCTTACAGTCTTACCGTCTTGTTGTAGCAGTAAGTTTAATTTGTAGCTACCTGCCTTAATGTTTTGTGGAATCTCAATTGTGCACCATGCAGACTTGCCATACATCGGGTCATCAGCCTTTATGCTATCATCGCCAATGATGTCGGGCATGAGCCATGTCTGCAAGGAGTCGGGGTGATCACCACAGTTTTGGAAGTCATCAGTGATAACGGCAGAAAGAAAATGAGCTGTAGCAGTCGACAGGAGTCGATTGCTACAGCTCATAGTTAATTTTAAGTTGCCCTTTACCGATTCTGGCAATGGAAACTCAAGTCCGATACGTTCGCCTTTCCAGGCTGTTATTTCTTTCTTTTCACTTGCTTTTTTTTTACAGCAAGTGGTGCTTTGGTCTGATGTGCCTTAGCTGCATCAATCACGTACTTAGAACGATCAACGTATGGAAGAATGTCATATTCTCCATTAGTAATCGTCTTCAATGACAGACTCTTGAACTCAATGTCATAGCCGTCATTCTGTCCGCGTACCTCATAGAGGAAGCCGATGCGCTGATTCTTCATAAGAACCATTGTTGAGTAGCATGAAGACTCGTCGGTTACGCGCAGACCTTTCTTCCAGTTGCTACCCAATGCATTTGCTGTAGAATAGTCAGCGTAAGCCGCTAACTCCTTATAGAAGAAACCTACACTATCACGGCGTGCGCTGAGTGGTACTGACTGAAGGGCTACAAAAAGCTTCTTGCCGTCAGCAACTCGCTTTGCAGGAACAATCAGAATACCACCATTGCAGGCATTTACCTGCTTGCCAGTCATATTCTGTGGCATAACCTCTTCTCCCCAGCTACCTGTAGCCTTCGCAGCATCTTTGTAAGTAAAGATATTAAAGCGTCTGCCTCCGTAAACGTCACGGCAGCTAAGTAATACGCTACCATCTGGCATCTCCTCAACCTTTGACTCATCCTGTGCAATAGAAGGAGCCTTTGAAGGAGTACCTAAGACGTGCCATGTACGACCGAAGTCGTCAGAATAGATAACGAAGGTACCGCAACGGTCAACGCCTTTCTGACGGATAGGATGTGCGATGTAAAGGCGATAGAACTTGCCATTACGGATGTAACGGCTCTGCATAATCTTACCTGATGTGAGGAAGATACCATCTGGGTTGCCACCATTAGGTAGCTTTCCATCGTAGAGACCGTGTATCATCTCGGTAAGGTCTGTTCCATTATCCCATGTCTTACCACCATCAGTACTGTGGAAGAAGTAAGCATGCTGTGGGTTCTGACGGGTTGCAGTCTGATAAGCACTTTTACCTGCTACACAGTGAAGTAATACATTATCTGACGTGCGGTCAGCAATGATACTTGGGTCACCGAGGCGGTGCGGATTGGGTCTACTGCATGTTCGTTACCTCGTGCCACGCAAACAGTGTCAGACCAAGTCTTACCAAAGTCCTTACTCGTTCGCATAACAATGTTAATCTGCCACAAACCATTTCTGTTGTTCCATCCCACGTCGGTATGACTAAGGCGGAAGTCGCAAGCTGCTAACAGTGTTCCCTTACGTGTCTCGGTAATAGCTGGGATACGATAAGGAACAGGGCTGTTTGCTCTATCAAAAAAACGATGGTGGTAAAACCATCATCGTTCTTGATATTATTGTCTTCTCTGTTCCTACTGCACCTACCTGCAAGAGTGAGGCGCAGAGGGAAACAGTTAATAAAGATCTTCTTATACATTAATTCTTGTTTGTCTTATAAATACTAAAACTTGTATTCAACAAATGCTTCCATTGCCTCGTAGCAAGCCAAACCTAAGTCATCATAAAGCTTAGCAGTGCCACGATTGCGGTCTTCTGAACGCTGCCAGAAGAGACGTTCGTCGTTGCCAAGGAATGGCGCACTTTCCATCTGGCTCTGGTGCTTGAGGATAGAGTTACGCTTTGCACGTAGCTCTTCAGGACTGATAGGTACACACATTTCGATGTTCTCAATTTCCCATTCTGCCCAAGCACCACGATACATCCATACACGACAATCCTTCAACCACTCAGACTTAGCTTCCTTCTCAAGGTCAACAGCAGCCAAAACGGCATCTGTACACTTACGGTGAGTACCGTGTGGGTCAGCCAAGTCGCCAGCTACATAAATCTGATGAGGTTTAACCTTAGTAATGAGTTCTCTTACAATGTTCACGTCAGCCTCACCCATTGGAAGTTTCTCAATCTTACCAGACTCATAGAAAGGAAGGTCAAGGAAGTGAACATGGTCGAGAGGAATCTGGTTGAAGGTTGAAGCAGTACGTGCCTCGCCACGACGGATAAGTCCCTTAATGGTACGGATATCCTGTGAGTCGATGTCTCCTTCCTTCTTGTTCTTTAAGAATTCCTTAATCTCTTTGTACTTAGACTTAATAACCTCATCTTGCTCATTAGCAAAGAGTTGATTAAAGCCGTTGATGAAGTGCATGAAACGTACAACTTCCTCATCACCTACAGCGATGTTACCAGATGTCTCGTAAGCTACGTGAACGTCATGTCCCTGCTGTACCAAACGACGAAGGGTACCACCCATTGAGATAACATCATCGTCAGGGTGTGGAGAGAATACAATCACTCTCTTAGGGAATGGTTTAGCACGTTCTGGGCGATAAGTATCGTCAGCATCTGGCTTACCACCTGGCCAACCTGTAATTGTATGCTGGAGATCATTGAAGATCTTGATATTTGCATTGTATGCAGAACCATAGAGTGCAAGGAGTTCGCTAAGACCATTCTCATTGTAGTCCTTGTTGGTCAACTTGAGAAGTGGCTTACCTGTAATCTGGCAAAGCCAAACAAGTGCAGAGCGTACTAATTTATCTGTCCATTTGCATGAAGCAACAAGCCAAGGATGCTGAATACGTGTCAACTTAGCGGCTGCAGAGAGGTCAATAACAACATGTGCGTCGTTATGTGTCTGCAAGAAAGATGCTGGAATCGCATCACTTACCTTACCCTCAACAGTCTTCTTGATAATTTCAGCTTTCTCTTCACCCCATGCTGTAAGGAAGATCTTACGTGCAGAGAGGATAGTGCTAACACCCATAGTGATAGAACATGGAGGAACTGACTCCTGAGAACCGAAACTCATCTTCATCTCCTCACGTGAAGTCTCATCAATCAAGATAAGGCGTGAAGCAGATGTAATGCTTGAACCAGGTTCGTTGGTAGCGATATTACCCATACGGCCAATACCCAAAAGGATAACATCAAGACCACCTAACTCCTTAATATGCTGCTCGTACTGACGGCAATGCTCCTGTACATCATTCTGAGCAATAGTACCATCTGGCGTAAAGATGTTCTCAACATCAATATCAATATGATTCAAGAAACGCTCTTTGAGCTGATTGATACCACGATTTACGTTTTCTTCGCTCAGTGGGAAATACTCGTATGCATTGAATACAACAACATTCTTGAAACTCAACTTGCCAGCTTGATGACGCTTGATAAGTTCGTGGAAGATTGGAGTGAGGGAAGAACCAGAGCCTACGCCCATAACATACTTTCTTCCTTCTTGTTCTCTCTTCTTGATGTCTACCTCAAGATGGTTGGCAATGTCGATTGCTCCTTCTTCAATTGTTGGGAAGATATCAGTAGGAACCTTCTCAAAACGTGTTATCTCCGAGCGTTCGATAGCTGTTGCAGGACGATAAAACTCCTCAGGTATTTGATTGAGTACAATCTGTGAACTTAAATTCAGTTTCATTACAAGTTCTCCTTTTCTATGTCTTTAAAGTATTTGTATGTTTCTACAGTTAACTTGTCTGTTGCGCTTTCATCACAAACAATGATACCATGCTCATGCATCTGTAAAGCACTGATTGTCCACTTCTGTGTGAGTGGGCCTTCTACAGCTGCACGCAAAGCTTCTGCCTTGTTGTGACCATTTACAAGAATCAATACTTCCTTTGCATCCATTACCGTACCAACACCTACTGTCAAAGCATGTACTGGAACCTTGTTTGGATCATTGTCAAAGAAACGTGAGTTTGCAATACGTGTATCTGAAGTCAAAGTCTTGATACGAGTACGTGAACGGAGAGATGAACCTGGTTCGTTGAAGGCAATGTGACCATCAGGACCGATACCACCCAAGAAGAGATCGATGCCACCTGCCTCACGAATCATCTCCTCATAATGCTGACACTCTGCTTCGAGGTCCTCTGCATTACCATTCAAGATATGAATGTTCTCCTTAGGACAGTCGATGTGGTTAAAGAGGTTCTCAGCCATAAAGCTGTGATAGCTCTGTGGGTGACTCTCTGGCAAACCAACATACTCATCCATGTTGAATGTAACAACATTCTTAAAGCTTACCTTACCTTCTTTATAAGCCTTTACCAACTCAGCATACATACCCTCTGGTGATGAACCAGTTGGCAAACCGAGTACAAATGGCTTGTCTTGATTCTTAGCAGCATTGATACGGTCGATAACGTAGTTTGCTGCCCATTTAGATAACTTTTCGTAATTAGGTTCTATGATTAATCTCATAATTTTTGGTTTTAATTATTATGTTTTGGTTTATGTTATAAAATCAATTCTTTTCTTATGCTTCAACCTGTTCTTTCTTTGTTTTGTCAGGATAGGTGAAAGGAACAAACCATGTAATCAGCAGGGCTGGAATGGTACATACCAATACGAAAAATAAAGAACTGTCGATAACCAAGCATATCGCTGAAAACACCACTCAACATACCTGGTAACATTACACCCAAGTTCATGATACCACTTGCAAAAGCATAGTGCGCCATCTGGTGTTTACCCGGTGCAATCTGCTGCATCATAAAGAGTGAAAGCCCAACAAAGCCGAAGCCATAGCCAAAGTTTTCCATAACGATAGCACCACCAATCAACCAAAGGTTTTTCTGGTTGATAGACAGCTAATAATGTATAGGCAATAAATGGAATATTAAAGATTAATGCGAGGGCGAAGAGGCTCTTCTGTAATCCTCTCCGTGCAATGTAATAGCCTCCAAGGATTGAGCCAATAACGAAGGCTGCAGCACCAAAGGTTCCATAGCAGAGTCCAATCTCTTGTTCACTTAATCCCAAACCTTGTTTGGCACGTGATGCCTAAGGAAGAGAGGAACAATCTTTATTACAAAACCCTCTGCAAAAACGATAGAGGATAATGAAGAATATATAATATATAATGTGTTTCTTCTTGAAGAAGTCAATGAATACCTCTATAAGTTCGTTTAATGATTCTTTTAATGATTTTGGAGAATCGACTGTTGCTTTCTTTGGATTAGGAAGAATGAAGATATGGTAACAGCCAATCACTATCATAATTGTTGCAATAATGAGCATGATAAACATCCATGCTTTTTGTTACACCAAAAAGTTCGATGAACGTACCTGCAAGGTAGACCAGTCCACCAGTTGCGGCAATCTTTGCAATGTTATAGAAAGCTCCCTGCCAACCAATCCATCGTGCCTGCTCTTCGTTTGAGAGTACTGACATATAGGTTCCGTCTGCAGCAATATCATGCGTAGCACCACTTAGGGCAATAACTGCCAGTATCGCAATAGTGACGGAAAAAGAAGAATGGAAGATGAAGTGCAAAGGCTACTAATGCAAAAAAAGCACACCTGTAAGTAGCTGTGTCAGAACAACAAAAGAATTTCTTTGTTTTATAAATCTCTAAGAACGGACTCCATAAGGGCTTTAAGGTCCAAGGAAGCATGATGAGGGAGGTCCAAAAGGCTATCTGTTTATCAGATACTCCCATTCCTTTATACATTAGTGTACAAACCATATTGAGTACGACGAAAGGCATACCCATGGCAAAATAAAGCGTAGGAACCCATGTTGCTGGACTATGCAGCATCTTGTTTTTCCTCTTTTAGGTTCTTAGGGTTTTAGACTCATTTTTCTTTATATAGGATTTCTAAAGAAAGAAACAGTTAAAGAGGTGTTTTTACTTATCAAAAAGGTTTTATTTAACTTTTAATTTACCAATGCGATAGACCTCTTGCTTTGAGAACTGTACTTTTTGATTTCAGACCATTGTATTTATAACGCTTATAAATGCGTTTTATTATGTATGAATTTGTTTTTTTCGACGAAAATATTTAAATTTGCGTAGAATATTAAAATTACATTTATAAATCATCACCTATTATAATTATGTGGCTGAATTCTTATTCCCATTTTTTTAAAGGCAACGATAGCTTGTACATGCTTGTTATTCTCGCCGATAGTTCTTCCAACGCTTCATGCTCAGGAGCAGAACGTTGTGATAATCAATCCGACAGATTCTCCTGCGGAAATTGTTCGTAAGGCAGCAAATGTTGTTCCTTCTGCTCGTCAGTTCAACTGGCAGCGTCAGGAACTTACGGCTTTCTTGCATTATGGTATAAACACCTATACTGGTAGAGAGTGGGGTGATGGTAAGGAGTCACCAGCTATTTTCAATCCTACTGACCTCGATGCAGACCAGTGGATACGTGAGTTGAAGGCGGCAGGTTTTAAGTGTGCAATCCTTACTTGTAAGCACCATGATGGTTTCTGTTTGTGGCCATCAGCTTATACAGAACATAGTGTTAAGAACTCTCCATGGAAGAATGGTAAGGGTGATGTTGTACGTGAAGTGAGCGATGCCTGCAAGAAGTATGGTATGGACTTTGGTGTCTATCTCTCTCCTTGGGATCGTAATTCAGACCTTTATGGAACTGAAGCTTATAACGACTTCTTTGTTAAACAGTTAACAGAATTGCTTACACAATATGGTAAGGTAAGTGAAGTATGGTTTGATGGTGCTTGCGGTGAGGGGCCAAATGGTAAGAAGCAGGTATATGACTTTGTACGTTGGTATGAGCTTATTCGTAAGTTGCAGCCAGAAGCTGTGATAGCAGTTATGGGACCTGATGTCCGTTGGGTTGGTACAGAGACAGGTCGTGGCCGTGAGATGGAATGGAGTGTTGTTCCAAAGGATAATTTGGATCAGGATGCTATTGCTAAGAACTCACAGCAAGAAGTACTGACTGCACCTGTTGGTGATATGATGGGGCAGGACCTTGGTAGTCGTAAGAAGATTGAAAAGGCAAAGTCACTTATTTGGTATCCTGCTGAGATTGATGTGTCTATCCGTCCGGGATGGTTCTATCATGAGGATCAGGATAGCAAGGTGAAGTCACCAAAAGAACTGATGGATATCTATTTCACATCTGTCGGAATGAATGGTGTCCTCCTCTTGAATCTTCCTCCTAATAAGGAAGGTAAACTCTCTGAGGCTGATATAAGAAGTCTTCGAGGTTTCCGTCAGTTGTATGCAAACACCTTCACTGACAATCTTTTGGCAAATGCTAAGGTTACTTGCGCAGTTTCAGAAGGTAAGGGTCGCAATGTTATTGACGATAATTATGATACATCTATACGTCCAAAGATGAAGGATGGTAAGGCTGTCTTCCAATTTAAGTTGAAGAAGCCAGCTACCTTCAACGTTCTTTCTGTGCAGGAGGATATCCGTAAGGGACAGCGTGTTGAGAAGTTCTCACTTGAAGTGAAGGATGCTAAGGGCAACTGGAAGAAGGTAACAGGGGGAACAACTGTTGGTCATAAGCGTTTGTTGAAGTTCCCTGTTGAGACTGCTAAGGAGGTGCGCCTTATCATCAGTGAGGTTCGTGCCGTACCTGCTATCTCTGAGATTGGTTTGTACCGATTAAGAGATTAAGCTATTATTCTTAGGCTTATTACAATAAGTTATATAAAAAAGGACACACAGTTTGTGCGTCCTTTTTTCTTTTTATGTATTCTTTAAGTCTGTATTTCTCAGGCTTTTTATAAAGTGTTTATTGCTTCTTAAATATCAATAGGTTATCTGCATATCCTTCCAATCAGCCACTCCACAGATGCTATCGGATGGGGTGCGATAGAAGGTGTTGCCGTTGTTTCCACCTGTCAGATAAACGGCATCAGTAAAGCCATAGTCGGCAAGGGCTTGTGCGAAGTCGTAGAGGGATTCTTTATGGATTGTCTCAACATACCAAATCATTGTAGAGCCGGCTTTACGTGCCAATGCACAGCGTGTCACTTTTCCCTTTAAAGCAAACTGTCTCTCACATATTTGTCCTGCTGAAACGAGGGCAAACTGGCGGAACATACTTCCATTGTGGGCTTTGACATACTCCTTTATAGAATCATCTTGACCGATACCTATTTGCCACTTGTCGCCAACAATAGCTACAAAGCCAGCTTTGTTATGGTTGCTTGTATATTCCTTACCATGATAGATAAAGTCGCCAATGTATTTATATTGATGGTTTTCATCCCAATAGAAGTCCCAGCCATGTGTAACAAGGCAGACGGTAGAGTCGCTGTCAGAAGGGGCAGTGCGAGATAGGGTAGGTGTGAGTCCATGCAGTTCGTATAGTCTCATACTCACGCCATAGAGCGAATCTACCTTCATTGTTACCCCTTGTAAAGAATCTGTCGGCATCTTCTCCAAGTCGCGAATGATTTCTGTTGATGTACGACTTAATGGGTAATCAAAAGCGAGTGTACGGCTATTTGCTTTCTGCCAGAAGTAGAAGGTTGCAACAGAAAGGGCGATAAAAGCAAGTGCAACAATTCCTATCCACCATCTTCGAGATGTTAGTTGCTGCTTGTCTTCTATCTGAGAAGGTTTGAATTCCGCACCTCCTAAGAACTGAATATCGTCGTCACTATAACTCATTCTGCTTTTGTTTTATACCCTCTTCAAGGAGCTGCAATGCCTTATGAGAGATAGAGTCGAGTACTATCTTTTGTGAAAGTTCTTTTCTCCATAGGCTCAGCTGGTCCTTCTTCGTGTCAATTCTACTGATATAGTGAAGGTTGAGAACATATTGTTTACCCACCCTTACGAATACAATTTCTTGCTGTCTCATCTGTTGATCAATGAGTTCTGTAATGGCTTTGAGGTTCATCCATAGCTGTATCTCCTCACCATTTGAAAGCGTCATCACACAGTAGTTGCCGTCTGATCGGATATAAAGAATCTCGTCAAACGCCAGTCGCATCATTTCTGTGCTTCCGTTTTGTATGATTAACAGCTGTTTCACTACTTATTGTCAACAAATTGTTATAGTACTGCAAATTTAGTAATAAAAAGCTATTCTCTTGTTGTTTTTGTATAGAAAATCTATTTCTTTCTGTCAATCAATGTCTTAGATTGACTACTAACAGAAGTCTTTTCGATGTGTAACATACAAGTCAATAAAGAGTTTAACTCTTGCCAATAACTCCCTTATATGTGTCCATATAGCCCTTGGATGTCGTACGTCATCAGCATTATATCCCACTGCTTTAATATTCATCTTGTCTGCTAAGAAGATGCTACGCTCATTGTGCCACTTCTGTGAGATGATAATCATATCGTTAACCCGAAAGTGTTGTTTGATATTTCTCATAGACAGTAGGGTACGATAACCCTGTCCGTCCATTGTGATGATACTATCAGGTACACCTCTTTCTATAAGGTCGTGGCGCATTGTTTGTGGTTCGTCATATCCTTCGCGTTTGTCTCCACTAATAATAAGTTGTTTGAACTTCCCATGTTTGTAAAGTTCTACAGTCGCCTTGATACGTGCCATATAGAAGGAACTCGGTCTTTTACCTCCCCTTGCCTTTGGGTTAGTACCGAGCAGTAAGGCAGTCTGCATAGTGGGAACATCATTGATATCATTGAATGTTCTTCCTTTTGCGTTCTTATCAACAATGATGTTGCACAGTGCAATTATCGCTCCGAGTATGGCAATGATGGTGAAGGTGGAATAAAAGATTCGTTTTTCTCTGTTTGTTTCTTTTTCATTTTCTATTTAAATTAAATGTTTCAAGTGTTAAACACATGAATGTCTTGTTTTTGATATTGTTTTTAATAACCTTGATGCAAAGTTATGCTTTATGTCTTTTCTATGCTTATCTTTTTTTCTATCTGCTGATGAAATAGTACTCAGGCTGTATGAAACTGCGAGTTGTTAACTCAAAATTCATAATCCATAATTCAAAAATTATTCGAACGGAGTTCTCATCAGTACGTCATAATTATGATTACCGATTGGGGGACAATTCAAACGTCAAAGTTCAAAAAGTTCAAAGTTTTAAGTTTAGTTGTCAATTATATTTACAAAATAATGGGAAATAAGGCAAGAAAAACCTCAAAAAAATATGCGTTTTAAGCGTTCTTATAAATGTTTTGTTATCAGGTTGTTGTGAGCGTGATTTTCAATAGGTGCTTAGTTAGGGTGCAAAAGGGCGTTAGTTAGGGTGCAAAAGGGCATCTTTTAGAAGTCAATTAGGCGTTAATTCACCTGCATTTAAGCATCTACTAAAATTGTAGGTGTAAATTTTTTTATTACAAAAGAGAGTGGCTTGATGAGGTTTATATTCTTTTTTTGGGGGCTGTAAATCGTATTTTTGTTTTTGTAAGCTATTAGATACTACTGTAGATATAAGGTTCGTTTCCTTTATTAGTCATTATATAAAGAAAGCCGTCACTTCATGAAGAAGCAACGGCTTGTGTATATTTGAGAGATAGATAAATTTCTTACTTCTCGATAGCAGCTACACCTGGGAGTACCTTACCCTCGATAGCCTCGAGCATAGCACCACCACCAGTAGATACGTAAGATACCTTGTCAGCAAGACCAAACTTATTAACAGCTGCAACAGAGTCACCACCACCTACGAGAGAGTAAGCACCGTTCTCCTGAGTTGCCTGTGCAACAGCCTTAGCAATCTCACCAGTACCCTTAGCGAAGTTCTCCAACTCGAATACGCCTACAGGACCGTTCCAAAGGATAGTCTTAGAAGCGAGGATAATCTTCTTCCACTCCTCGATGCTCTCCTCTGATGCGTCCATACCTTCCCACTCATCAGGAATCTGGTCGATTGGGAATACCTTACGCTCTGTATCGTTAGAGAAATCCTTACCACAAACAGTAGCAACAGAGAGTGAAAGGTTTACGCCCTTCTCCTTAGCTGCAGCAATCACGTTCAATGCCTCTGGCATCAAATCGTCCTCGTGGAGTGACTTACCAATCTTACCGCCCTGTGCCTTGATGAAGGTATAACCCATACCACCACCAATGATGAGGTTGTCAACCTTATCGAGGAGGTTCTTGATTACAGCGAGCTTAGAGCTTACCTTTGAACCACCGATGATAGCAGTGAAAGGATGCTGAGCGTTCTTCAATACGTTGTCGATAGCTGTAACCTCTTTCTCCATGAGGTAACCCAACATCTTGTGGTCAGCATCGAAATAGTCAGCGATAACTGCTGTTGATGCGTGCTTACGGTGAGCTGTACCGAATGCATCGTTTACATATACGTCAGCGTATGAAGCGAGCTTCTTAGCGAAGTCCTTCTGACGTTCCTTCATCTCAGCCTTTGCAGCGTCGAACTCTGGAGTTCCCTTCTCAACACCTACTGGCTTGCCTTCCTCTTCTGGATAGTAACGAAGGTTCTCAAGCAAGAGAGCCTCGCCTGGTTTCAATGCAGCAGCCTCTGCTTCAGCGTTACCAGCGTCCTTAGCGAACTTAACCTCAACACCGAGAGCATTGCTTACGTTCTTAACAATCTGGCTCAATGAAAAGTCTCTGGCTTCACCTTTCCCTTTGGCTTACCCATGTGGCTCATCATGATAAGAGCACCACCGTCAGCCAATACCTTCTTAAGTGTTGGCAAAGCACCACGGATACGTGTCTCGTCAGTTACATGACCATTCTCATCCAAAGGCACATTGAAGTCTACGCGGACGATAGCCTTATGTCCAGCGAAGTTAAAAATCGTTAATTTTCATTTGTTTTTATTATTTGTAACGTTATAATATTCCTATCCGCAAAAATACTAATTTTTGATGGATTGGTGAAATCAAACACTATCTTTTTTTGTAAATTTGCAGAAAAATAAGATTGTAATGAAAGATTCGGTTATTATTGTCAGTGGTGGACTTGATTCTATCACGTTGCTTTATGATAAGGCGGAGACGATTGCCTTGGCAATTTCTTTCGACTATGGTCAGAATCATGGAGCTAAGGAACTACCTTATGCTCCAGTATCATTGTGAGAAGTTAGGTATTCCTCATATTACGATTCCACTTTCTTTTATGCACCAGTATTTTTAAGAGTTCATTGCTCGATGGGGCTGATGCTATCCCAGAGGGGCATTATGAGGAAGAGAATATGAAGTCGACGGTTGTACCTTTCCGTAATGGTATTATGCTTGCGATTGCAACAGGAATTGCAGAGAGTCATGAGTTGAAGCGTGTATATATTGCTAATCATGGTGGTGATCATACGATTTATCCTGATTGTCGTCCAGAGTTTATTCATGCGATGAATGGTGCTGCGAAAGCTGGAACATTTGTGAACGTATGTATAGAAGCACCTTATACAGAGGTGACCAAGGCTGAGATTGTGGCTCGTGGTGCTGTGTTAGGAATTGACTATTCTAAGACATGGAGTTGTTATAAAGGTGTGGATGTTCACTGTGGTAAGTGTGGAACTTGCGTTGAGCGCATGGAAGCCTTTGAGGATGCAGGTTTGGAAGATCCAACAACTTATAGCAAGGATTGATAATGTTTTCTTATAGGTATTGCTTGATTATCAAAAACAAAACAGTCGGATTGAAACTTTCAATCCGACTGTTTTGTTAATTATGAATAATAAGCTTTTAAGCCAGCAATTGTTCTGCCATGTTTGCAGCAGCTCTTCTTCCGTCGCCCATGGCAAGGATAACGGTTGCACCACCACGTACAATATCACCACCTGCATAGATTTCTGGTTGTGAACTCTGCATCTGTTCGTTGACAGCGATAGTATCTTTGCGACCTAATTCAAGTCCCTTTACTGACTTTGGTACCAATGGGTTAGGAGATACACCTACGGCAACGATAACCTGATCGCACTCGACAGTGACGGTCTCACCAGTCAATTCTGGTCGACAGCGTCCACTTGCATCTGGTTCCCCGAGTTTCATTACGTCTAAGACAGCGGCACATACACGACCTTTCTCATCCGCTTTGTATTCCTGTGGATTATGGAGCGTGAGGAAGTTAATACCTTCTTCCTTAGCATGTTTCACCTCTTCAAGACGTGCAGGCATCTCTGCTTCAGAACGACGATAGACAAGTGTGACGTCTGCGCCTAATCGTTTGGCAGTACGACAAGAGTCCATAGCAGTGTTACCACCACCGATAACCAAGACTTTCTTACCCATAATAATAGGTGTGTCGGTCTCTGGATTGGCTGCATCCATGAGGTTTACACGTGTCAGATACTCGTTACTTGAAAGGATGTTGATAGCGTTCTCGCCTGGAATACCCATAAAGTTAGGTAATCCTGCACCTGAACCAACGAAGATTCCCTTGAAGCCTTTCTCCTTCAACTCTTCTATACTGATGGTCTTACCGACAATGGTATCAGTCTGGAAGTGTACACCTATGCGACGAAGATTATCTATTTCGACGTCTACAATCTTATTTGGAAGACGGAACTCAGGGATACCATATTTCAATACGCCACCAATTTCGTGCAATGCCTCAAAGACATAAACATCGAAGCCACGCTTAGCCATATCACCCGCAAAGCTCAATCCTGCAGGACCAGAACCGATAACAGCTACCTTGATACCGTTTGCTGGAGCCACATCTGGTAATGCCATGTGTCCACTCTCACGTTCGTAGTCGGCTGCAAAACGCTCAAGATAACCGATTGCAACAGCTGGTGAGTTCATCTTTAGATGGATACAACGACTCTCACACTGCTTCTCTTGTGGACAAACACGACCACATACGGCAGGAAGAGCAGATGTCTCCTTAAGTATCTTAGCTGCTTCGAGGAAGTCGCCACGCTCAATATTCTTGATGAAGTCTGGAATCTGAATGTTTACAGGACAACCCTCTACACAAGAAGGTTTCGGACAGTCAAGACAGCGTTTAGCCTCTTGCATAGCCATTTCTGGTGTCAATCCGATATTTACTTCCTCCAAACGAGTTTTTGCACGATAGTCTGCATCAAGCTCTGGCATCTTCACGCGCTCAATAGCTGTGCGCTCCTTCGGTTTAAGTGCCTTGCGTAATGTGGTACGCCAAGCGTCGTCCGCCATCTCTTCTGATAGGTGGGTTGTATGTGCAGCAGCATTTTCTTTCTGACAACTTTCTGTAGCCTTTTCTGCTTTGCATGCTGTTCCTGCCTTGTTTTCCGCCATGCACTCCCTTTCTTGGGAAGAGTTGAGGGAGGTCTCAATATCCTTAAACGTTCCCATTCGTTTGAACATCTCATCCCAATCAACGAGATCGCCATCGAATTCAGGACCATCAATGCAGACAAAGCGGGTCTTACCACCAATTGTTAGACGGCAAGCACCACACATTCCTGTTCCGTCCACCATGATAGTGTTGAGTGAAACATCGTTAGGGATGCCGTATTTCTTAGCCAAAAGGGAGGTGAACTTCATCATGATAGGAGGACCAATAGCCAATACCTTGTCTACGTGTTCACGCTGTATTACCTTTTCTACGCCCACAGTGATAACACCTTTCTCTCCGTAGGAGCCATCATCAGTCATGATGATAACCTCATCAGAGTATTTCTTCACGTCATCTACCATGATAACTAACTCCTTAGTACGGCCAGCGAGCACGGAGATAACCTTGTTGCCAGCCTGCTTCAGAGCGGTAAGGATAGGGAGGATAGCTGCAATACCGATACCACCACCAGCACAGATAATCGTACCATAGTTCTCAATGTGGGATGGTGTACCGAGTGGTCCGACAATATCAGCAATCTCATCGCCTTCATTTAGCTGGCAAAGCTTTGTAGATGAGCGTCCTACCTCTTGGATAACCATAGTGATAGTACCCTTTGTAGGGTCAGATTTCGCAATGGTGTAAGGTACACGTTCGCTGTGGTTGTCGACACGCACGATAATAAAGTTACCAGGACGGCAGCTTCGTGCAATGAGCGGTGTTTCTACTTCCAAGCAGAACACCTTCTCTGAAAACTGTTGTTTGTGGATAATCTTGTTCATGGAGTGGTAATAGATATTAAAAGTTCTCATCCTAAATCCCTTTGCACAATGGGTATTATCCAATTGTGAAGAGGTGTATGAAAGATTGGTTAGGATAAGAGACTTTAGTTGTTTTTAATTATTGTTCGCGTTAATCATACCCCTCCTTACTTAAGGGAGGGGTTGTATTATTTAGTCCATCTTGTCATCGAGAATCTCGAAACCACAGTAAGGTACGAGTACTTTTGGTACACGGATACCCTCTGGAGTCTGGTTGTTCTCGATGATAGCTGCAACGATACGTGGCAGCGCAAGTGCTGAGCCGTTCAGTGTGTGACAGAGTTCAATCTTCTTATCTTCTGCATGGCGGAAGCGACAGTGCAGACGATTTGCCTGATAGCTCTCGAAGTTTGATACGCTTGAAACCTCCAACCAACGCTCTTGAGCAGCACTCCATACCTCGAAGTCATAGCAGAGAGCTGCTGTGAAACTCATGTCACCACCGCAAAGACGGAGGATGTGGTAAGGTAATTCAAGCTTCTTCAAAAGACCTTCAACGTGTACGAGCATTTCGTCCAGTGACTTATAAGAGTTCTCTGGCTTGTCAATACGTACAATCTCAACCTTATCAAACTGGTGCAAACGGTTCAAAACCACGTACGTCCTTACCATAGCTACCAGCCTCACGACGGAAACAAGCAGAGTAAGCACAACGCTTGATAGGTAGGTCTTGTTCGTTAAGAATCTCGTCACGGAAGATATTGGTTACAGGAACCTCTGCTGTTGGGATGAGATAGAGATCGTCAAGAGTTGCATGATACATCTGTCCCTCCTTGTCTGGTAACTGACCAGTCGCCTGCCCAGACTCCTGATTTACTACCAATGGTGGCTGTACCTCCAAGTAACCGCTCTTACGAGCTTCATCGAGGAAGAAAGCTTCTAAGGCACGCTGGAAGCGAGCCATCTTACCGATATAGAGTGGGAAAACCAGCACCTGTAATCTTCACACCGAGGTCAAAGTCTACCAAATTAAACTTCTTCAGCAAGTCCCAGTGACACAAGGCATCAGCAGGTAGGGTAGGCTTCTCGCCACCTTCCTTCACAACAACATTGTCCTCGGCACTCTTACCTTCTGGAACCTGTTCGTTAGGAATATTAGGAATGGTCAGCAATACCTCCGTCATATCCTTCTGAGCCTTCTCCATAATCTCCTGGAGAGCCTTGTCGGAAGACTTTAATAGTGCTACCTCTTCCTTTATCTTGTTAGCTTCGTCTTTCTTTCCTTCTTTCATCAGTCCGCCAATCTGCTTTGCAAGCTGATTCTGCTGCTGCTTGTTTGTATCAAGCTTCTGCTGAGTCTCACGACGCAGACGGTCATATCTCAATACTTTCTCAACTGCCTCACGTGCATCGTTGAAGTGTTTCTTCTCCAGTCCTTTGATGACGCGTTCAGTTTCTTCACTGATGAGTCTTTAATGTAAGCATAACGTTCTATTCTTTATTTTAATTTGTTTCTGAGAGCAAAGTTACGAAAAACTTCTATAAGTCAAAAAAACATTTATATTACTTATTTTGTTATTTACTTGTAGGAATGGAGGGGAAGTTGGTTCTGTTTATGAAACAAGTATTTACGAAAAAAATAATGCCATTACAAAAAGCTTTGCGTGTTTATAATTTTGCTGTTTCCCAAATACGGAGTGATAAAGTCTACTGAGTTAGAAAAAAATATTTATGGTAATTTTTATGAGAGTAATGTTGTTTTTAATTTACTGTCACTTTTAACATATCTAACAAATCTCCTATTAATCAAGTGTTTGTATGCGTGTGTAGGCTGAAAGGAGTGACAGGAAATTTAACTTGAGAAAAATAGCTTTGCTATAATCTTATTAAGTCAGGAGAACTTATGATATAGTGAACTCTGTTATTTCTTATATATTGGGGAATCTTTGTTATTGTACTATTAAATTGCACTTAATCCTTGTTTTAATGGAAGATACTCTCAGAGTGTAGAGACTGTCAACATTGTAAAGAACCCTCGAAGTCTTAATCCTTGTTTTAATGGAAGATACTCTCAGAGACGTACCAGGTTTGATCGACAAGATTAAGCCGTTTAGTCTTAATCCTTGTTTTAATGGAAGATACTCTCAGAGCTAAGAGTGGTGCTATTTCAGATAGCATCAAAGTATTAATCCTTGTTTTAATGGAAGATACTCTCAGAGGTTAACTCCTTAACTGAGAATGCTAAGGAGGCATTAGGGGTATTAATCCTTGTTTTAATGGAAGATACTCTCAGAGTGTTGGGATATGTGCTATTTGCATTTTTTTCGCAATTAGTATTAATCCTTGTTTTAATGGAAGATACTCTCAGAGAGGACGTACCAGGTTTCGATCGACAAGATTAAGCCAGTATTAATCCTTGTTTTAATGGAAGATACTCTCAGAGTCAGTATTGTTCGCAATCCTAAGAACAATAATCGTCTTAATCCTTGTTTTAATGGAAGATACTCTCAGAGAATATAAAAATAAATTAATATGCTTGAAAAGTATGTCTTAATCCTTGTTTTAATGGAAGATACTCTCAGAGAATAAGTATATGACAACTAAGACTGTATTCTATGTCTTAATCCTTGTTTTAATGGAAGATACTCTCAGAGAGTAAAACCTTATGGGTGCAAAGAACTCCCTTCAGAGTCTTAATCCTTGTTTTAATGGAAGATACCTCAGAGTACTTTTAACTTTTAGTATAGTTTTATATGACTTTATGTCTTAATCCTTGTTTTAATGGAAGATACTCTCAGAGCTATGTCAGTTGGCGTAGCAAGCAAGGAGAATAGAAATGTCTTAATCCTTGTTTTAATGGAAGATACTCTCAGAGATTTTATTAATCATTTTAATTATTACAATTATGGAAGTCTTAATCCTTGTTTTAATGGAAGATACTCTCAGAGTTGTGGGGACTCCAGACATACCTGAGAATCCTGCACCAGTCTTAATCCTTGTTTTAATGGAAGATACTCTCAGAGAGCAAAGACTTATGTTCCTTTGTATACGAGTATTTGGGGGTATGTTCAAGCTTTTTAGAAACGCTTTTGTTAACATAAATTAACCCATTTCTTTTCGGGTGCAAAGTTACAAATAATTTTCAAGATGTCAAAGATCGATGCGTTAAATATTCTTTAAGAAATAGTACATTCTCTTTTGCTAAAAAGAGTTTTGTTAGTTCTATCTCTTAGAAGAATAATGTGTTACGCGAACGAGTTATAATGTCTATACTTATATCTTCACCGATAATTTTCATTGCTTGTATTTGATCAGTGGAGATGGGGCAAACGATGATGCTGTCATGATTGTCATAGAGTGACTGTACTTCTTCAAGGTCGCTTTTGATCAAGTCATAGACTTTCTTATCAAGGTCGGCAAGGAAAAATAGAACGCTGTATGCGAGTACATCCTTTGCGTTCCAGATATTTTGCAATATGATAGCGAACCTTATCGCTTTCAATATCATACATAACGAAGAATAGCATATTGGTAGCTGGCCGTTTGGGCTTGTTTACTACTCCCATAAGAAAGTCTACACGTTCTTGAAGTGTCTGTATGTTACTAAAATCACCTGTCCGTCGATTGATGGGAGGTGAGTTCTGTACACCAGCTCTCGAAAGTTTTCGTAGAATTTCTATGTATGGAATAGGTTTTTCTCATTTTTTTGGTTTTTATATTTGTGTAAAGCTATCAAGAATTTAGACTTGATTTGTCTTTTTACTTTTGTAGAAAAAGCTTTTAATTAAATCTGCAAGTAGTTCGTTCAGTTCTTCATTTGTTCCAAGTCTGGGAGATATGACGACGCTGAATCCACGTTTACCATAAAAGAGGTTTACCTCGGCTTCCTTTTGTCCTAATCGTGCTCGTATTTTCTTAGCATATTGTATATTAATAATCTCTGTTACTTGTAGTCCTGTTTCTTCTATAAAGAGTTTTTAATTCAGCAATTATTTCGTTGAGCCGTTCTGGTACATAGGCTGGATGTTGTTCTATTGGCAGTTGTGCCTTTGGATTAAGTTGCTGTCGAATACGTGTTAATATATCTTTGTCAGGATCTTTTGGTAAAGGCACCTGTTCGTCGTCACTCTTCTTGATAACTTTGTCATGTTTGTCTTGTTCGTGTTTTATTTTTGAAGAGCAAGTCTGGATTTGATTCGTCAAGATAAGCTTTTAATATCAACAGGTATTGAATTTGGATTAAAAATAGGCATTTGGGTCTATGCTGATAAAACACGCACGTGCAACATCTGAGGTCTTACTATCAGTTACTTGGGTCAAATTATGCCGCATAGCAAAAGTAGCAGCAAAGGCTTTGTAAAAAATAGAATATAATCCTGCATCATAGCATCGTTCTTTAAGCCGAAACATAACTTTCAGACCATCCTCGCTTGGTGATGTAAAACACATCATGACTTGTTCATCTTTCACAATATTATCACGTATAGTTTTCATTGATAGTTGCTTAGATGATAGATGGTCAAAGTCAAGAATAAAGCTTTCTGTGTAAGCAAAGTTCTCCTTTCTGCGGAAAGGTGGGTTAAATTGTCCACAGACAAAATATGGCAGTCTTCTTTTTAGCTGCGCATAGGCTTTAGCATCCATGCTGTAAACTATACGTAGTTGCTGGATTGTTGCAGCAATAGTAGGCTTAGGGTTACGGAGGCTATTATAGAGATACTCTTCCTGTACCTTCTTTAATTCGTCAGCTGCAGATTGTATGTTTGTTCCGAATAGTAGCATAGTGTTCTCGGGTGAAAGTATTAATGTATTAGAGTTAGGAGACTAAACTGTTTTTCAGTTTTCTCCTCGTTAATTCTTTACATTTCTTCTTTAAATTTTTGGGCAAGGGATTGTGCATAAAGTGAGAGAATAGTCAAACGAGACCTTGTTACTCCTTTTACGGTTATCACCTCGTCCATGTAGTCGTTGAGTGATTGTATGAGTACACGACGTCCAAGGGCTTCAAGCCAGTAAGAGCCATCTTCACGAACAGAATAAAACTCCTCTGTAATAACATTTTGTGCAAGAAGTGTATAGACAACATAATCTACCCAGATACGGTACATCTCGATGATATCATAGACAAGAACAGGACGATTGTAGTCGTCACGGTGTAGAACACCAATGTATGGGTCAACTCCTGCTTTAATAAGCGCTCCCTCAATGCGGCCGTAGAGGATACCATAACCATAATTAAGGAACGCATTTGTGATGTCGAGCGCAGGATGTTGTGAGCGGATATTGAAGCGAAACTGCTCAGGAAGGAATGCATTTATAGTGCTGAAATATATGCGTGAGGCTTGTCCCTCCCATCCACGTAACATAGGAGCAATGTCATTAACAATGTCGCCATCAAGTGTGCGGATTTTGTTGCGGTAGTCTTCTAATCTTGCTATGTTTTTTTCTGTATCTGTTTTAGGATGGTCATCATTGTAGAAAAGTAACATCAGAGCCTGTTGATTTTCTATCTTCTTGAGCAGGACCTCCTTTATCCAGTCTACTGCGTTGTGAGAGTAGATAAAGTTCAACTGCCCTTTTCGAATAGTAGAAATACTACCATATTTAGGACTCCATATACGTCCGATAGGTTTTCCAGTCTTGTCCATGAACATTACTTCTATCTCGTGTTCTATCGCGAGCATTACAGCATCACTTGTTATCTGTGCACCACGGCTGATTTGTATGCTATCTATGCCTACAGCAGGGATGCGTTGTTTACCCTCAGATGTGTTGATAACGAAACCTTCATTGTCACGATTAAGTGAAACGCCAAATGTGTTGAGTATTAATTCCATAAAGTTAGAAGTGTGTTTTAATTCTTGTTTTTATTTTTTTATTATTGATGTCTGATAGAACTTGCCTATTTTTAGGTAAGATGTCAGGAGGAATGCTTTATCTTGTTACAATGGAGATGATTCTCATTTTTTTCGCCTCCTTTTCCCGTGGTGCTAACGCTTAACACGTGGTGTGCGGAGCGTTCGCACTAATGGTGCGGAGGTCCTGTACGTCCTTGTTTTATCAGAGAGCAATAGCTCTTATTTGATGGTCTTTATTAAAAGTCCTCAACCAATAAAGAAATCATCTGCTACATGTAGACAATCACTGGCACGTGTCATAGCAGTGTAGAGCCATTGATAGGCTGAACGCTTCGGAGAGTGGCTGAGGCGTCGGGGGATGTCGAGATACACGTCCTTCCACTCTCCTCCTTGTGCCTTGGGGCAAGTAAGGGCATAACCATAGACAGCTCGAAGGGCATTGAGGTAAGGGTCGTTAAACATAGCAGTCTTAAAGGCATCAGTCTTGGGTTTGATATGCTGTTCCTTCATTCGTCGGTAGAAATCGATGAAGAGTGCCTTTTGAGATTCTTGCGTAAGGTTGGTCATATTACCATAGAGGATGTCTTCTATGAGAAGCAGAGAGAATGTTTGCTTGCTTACCATTTCCTCTACTTTTACAGTAAGAAAGGTTAGACCAGCACGCCTTATACGCCGTTCTGTAGCGATAACCTTTACGAGGTCACCATTCATGAGCTTTGTCGTATTGTTGTTTTGTGTGACAAGTAGTAGCTCGCCTACTTCAAGTGATAAACTATGGAAACCAAGTGCAGGGCGTACAATACCTGTCAGTGTACTGCAAGCAGCATTGCTTCCGCAGAGTAGGGTAGCATCTTCAAAACCATTCTGCTTTACATTGTTGATATAGGCATTGAGTATTGACAACTGGTTAGGATGTATCTTGATGTCTTTGTAACCACGAAAAGGAAACTTTCCCCATTTTACTTGAGGCGGATTCTGATAGAGTGTGCGCATACGTGTGGCAGCGATGACAATGTCGTTTCCATCCTGCTGACGTACAATCTCATTGAGCGTAGCACACTCAACAGTCATATTGTGAATATCTTTAAGATATTCTTTGTCCAGCGCAGGAGAGAAATCTTGTGCAATAGGTGGTAGCTGACAAGCATCACCTACAAAGATAAAACAGCCCTTGTAATCGTAGTTGATGAGATCGTTTAGTAATCTTCCTGTTCCAAATATAGCCTGTGTAGGGTTCTTGTCAGGATGGTCAGAAATCATTGATGCCTCGTCAATGATATAGACTTTGCGATCATAATCAAGATTGTCAGCAGATGCTGATGTAAACTGCAATAGCAACTGACCTGAGTTATCAATACCATTTGAAACATCAATCTGGTCTACCACCTTCTCGATGTCCTGATTGAAATCTGCAAAGGTATAGATACAACTATGAACTGTCTTAGCCTCATATTCTGTCTTGTTGCTGAGAATCTTTGCCGCTCTGCCTGTCGAGGCAAGCAGTTGGAATTCTTTGTTTTGCTCGTTTATCCACTCAATGAGTGTCTTCATCAGTGTAGTCTTTCCAGTTCCAGCATATCCAGTAAGGATGAATGTATTGGCACTACTACAGTTGACAAAGTCTTTCAACTTATTGAAAGCCTGCTGTTGGGAAGGTGTCAGAATTATCTGCTTGTCTTTCTTTTTCTGTCATTTCTTTGATAGCAATGATTAATATTCTCTGAACTGGACAAAGGAGAAACGTACAAGTTTCTGATGGTCTTCTGTTTCCTCTACAATTCGTTCTGTAGTAGATGCAACACAACGTATTCCCGCCTTCTTCAGTAGTCTGACAGCATAGTAGCAGAAAGTAAGTTCACCCATAATGTGCACCGTTAGGTTTTCTGTAGGGTATGTCTCCTGTATCATCGTTACACAGGCAGCAGCCTCCTTCTGTACGTAAACTTTGCTAAGCTCCGGGTCAATATTCGGAAAGGCAATTTCCTGCAGTTCACCATATTCCCTTGCAGCCGATAGTTGCGAGGAAGACCAGGTGGCGAAAGGGTGGTTAGAGAGGTTGATGAACATAATTTTCGTTGATGATAATGTCATGTATGTCTTTTATACTCTTTTCGATTTTCTCAATAAGCTGTTTAGGACTAAATACTTGTTTACGGAAGCCTGCATGATTGAAATCGTTACGGATTTCTGTTGCGTTCTCAAAACTGTTTGATAAAGCTATCATAATTGGCCGTTTGATGAGTTCTCGCACTTTATTAAGAGCTTCATCTCCTTCTCCGTATTTTGGAAGTGTCCAAAGATCTTCACTTTTTTGCCATCTTTTTCCTATAACATAAAAAGCCGTATTTACAAGGTTACGTGCATCCTTATCAGTTATAGAAAGATTTTCGTTATGACAGATATATGTAACAACAGTTTCTTGTAGAATAGTAATAGCTTGTTGATACATTTGATTATCGTAGCACCATTGTGCTGCGTGCAATCCGTTGAGTATATTGGAATCTGTAGAGAACCTTGTAAAGGACTGCGTTATTTTATTAACTATAGGAATTAAAGGAATGATGATCTCTTTTGAGAGGTTCTCGATGTTCTTCTGTAATTTAGCAATGTTATCATTATGAGTAATCTCAAGTCCACGACACATTTGAAGATTATTTGTCATCCTCTGCAAAGAGTTGGAGAAATATTCCAAAATTGCTAGCTTCCTTATTTTGACCACAAGTATTACGCAGAATTGGCTTAAACACTTGTTGGGTTAGTTGTGTCAGCTGTTCGCTACGTCCATTGTGTAGGAAATCGGCAGCAGCAAAGGTCCAGTCTTGAAGTACTGTCAGCGGTAGCAAATCTACGATAGGGGAACCCTCTTCGTTACGTGCTTCATAGTTGCCGTATGAAATATGTGCTATGCGGATGTTCTTTAAGAACTTTGCATAATTGCTAAGAACAAGAATGAGCATTGGTAAATAGCGGAAACTGTGGGTGAGGTCAAAGTAAAGTTCATCCCCATCTTGTATTAAACTCAAATGTAGTTTGGAATATCTTCCACATTTCGTCCTCATTCTTCCCATCGCAGATTGATACAGGTATAATCTATGAACGTAAATCCATTTTCTGGAGTAAAGTGCTCAATCCCTCGTAGGCTATTTCTTCCTTCGTATGCGGATGTTTGCGTGATGATACCTCCCAGTTTAGTTCTTTGGCTTTGTCCGTGAGCAGGATGCAAACCCTGTCTTCTTCCGTCCAAGTTTCCTTACATCCAATCAACTCAAGCGTTGCCTGTTGGACGAATCTTGTTTCACTTGACCTGAAGTCTCCCTGTGTATATACACCTTTTTCGTATAGCCCTGTTCCGAGAACGGATATGAATAATTTTCGTGCCATAGGTTGTCTATTGCTTAATGATGTTTGATAATGCGTTGAGATTCTCTTTAAGTTTTTTTAATCATATCATTAAGTCTTGTATCAGTCTCAATAGAGTGTGCCAAGCTATTTCTGATATGATTAGTTTCACGGAATATATTCGTTAATTCTCCCTGCACTCTCCACGTGTTATTTTGTTTTCGAAGAGCATCCTTGGCTTCTTCTCTTATTTCACGCTTCTGCCAGTCTTTGTTGTTGATTTCGCATGTAAGTGATGATACTTTCTATGACAGATATATAGGCGGCTGTATAGTTATGGTGCTCAAACTGCCATTTGGCTAATCTAAGCTGGAAGAGAGATAATGTTCTAATATTATCAAATTGTGCGATGAATCTATTTACAATAGGTGTTATGATAAGACTCGGTATCAGCGTACGATATGTTGTGTTCTTAATAGCCTTCAGGTTATTAATCTCACTCTTTAACAGACCTAAATGATTCAGGTTCATAAGGTTTGAAAAGCGGCGCAGACGCTTGCTAACTTCTTTATTCTCACTTTCGATTAAATCAGCGATTTGGTAAGCATTGCCAAAGTTTTCAAAAGCATAGGCTCCAGTAATCCATTTGCTAATATCAAGCATACTGCTGAGTTCGGTAACAGGAGCGTGTCCCAGCTCTCTGTTTACCTCTAACATCCCATAATAGACGTGCGAGATATTTATCTTTTTCTTGCTCACAGTCTGAAGATATATCAGGAGGTTCATTATTAGGATAGGGAGTGAACGGAAGGAGTGGGTGATATCTACAATAACCTCATCTCTTTCGTTAAGTTCTTGTTCTATCCCTAATACAGTGTTGATGTTATCTTGCGTTTCCTCATCATTGATGCCATATTTAATCAGAATAATCTTTGCTTCGCTGCCTATAGACTGTTCTATGAGTTCTTTATGAGGAAGGGTGAGTTTAGATTTATGAGTAGCATTCTCACAATGTTCTAATATCTGGAAGTAGATATCCTCATCGAGAATCTTTCTATTCTTCTCTGTAAAATACCGATAGACTTCCTCCCACATTGAATGTACAGTTCCAATCAATATGACTTTGTCAATATTATTGTGTTCAGCAAGTGCAGCAGCAACGAAGGTGTGCTCACTCTCTTCGTTGTTGCTGAAATGGTATTTTGCTGTACGATATTGTCGGTCATTACTATTAGGATTCTGGTTGTTTTAAATCCTTATTAGGTGAACCTGTACCTAAAAATGAAATAAGTATCTTAGCCATAGATGTTATTGTTCAAGATACGCTTTTAGTATTTCAGGGTTTACTTCTTCTCCAAGAATTTCGGATACATTTCTCCACTTGAATTTCTTCTGGTCAGCTTTCTTGGAGCCTTTATAAAGTTCGGCAAGACGTGTTTTAGCGGTTTGCTTCTCTATATCGGTCAGAGTGCTTCTACCCCCCATCATATTCCTCACACCATTTTTCCCACTTTTTCATACGATTTTCCCAGACACCATAAGAAGTCAGAGTGGTAAGGTATGTAGCTAATCCCGTGATAAAATTCTGTTTGTTTTCATCAGCTGTAAACTTAGCTTCTAAATCTTTTCGCTTGTTTATCCAGTCGATTTTCTCATTCTGATAGAATTCTCTCAATCCTCATTCTGTTCATTTTCAAACTTTTTAGTGAGATCTCAGCTATGATTTCATCAAATTTTTCGAAAAAGCTTCTTCTTCTCGAGTCATTCCTTGTATTTCCTCAAATAGCTTTTAAGTAGGAATCTTTGATATTCTTCTTCTCTTTTTCTTGTATTTCTTCTCCACGTTCATATAAAGACTGTGGCTGGATTCTTTGCTTTGAGTATTTGCTTTGCAGGAGCAAGGTATTCGTTATTACTCTTTGCCAGAATAAACTCGTTTGTTCCTCCCATTTCCATTGTCATATACTCAAATGGTGTTCCCTCAACTTCATTTGCAGCTATCGTCAAAAGTGTTGTTACCTGCTCAGACCCTATCCAACTTGTGTGTTGGCCCATAGTATATTCAAAGGAACTCATATAATATTCCAGTTCATTATTATTATTGTCACAATCGAGTTCTATATTATAGGTAACCTTGCCGAATCCGTATGGTTTCCCTTGTCCTATGCTATGGTAACATCCGCTTGTTCCGTGAAAGGTGAGAGCAGATAGTAATGCTCCGAGTTCAACGGGCCGGAGATTATGGAAAGATATGCTCCCGTGGAAGGTTGATCCTTTCTTGACAGGATGAATGATGGTATCTAACTTCTCACTATTCATTGCTTTTTCCCATGTTTTCTTACGGATATGATAGCGTTTCCAGCCGGAAAGTTTACCGTCATTATATGTTTCGTATCGTGTTACGATACCATTCCTTCCTTCTTGTTGGATGTAAATAGGATAATAAGAAGCCTTAGGAGTGTTCAGTGTTAAAGTAATGTCTTTATCTGATTGTGCATCATTGGAGAAAGCATGACCAAACTGCACTCTTCCCTTCAAACTCTTATTTTTAGATGTATAGCCAAAGATGCATTGTGCGAGGTCTGGAGTTTCGATTTTTATGTGCTTTCGACAATACTTCAAATGGGGATTTTTCGTATGGGAGTTTATATAAAAATGCCATTCCGAAATCCTTTATTTTATTATCTTCAACCCTGAAGAATACAGGTACACCTTGCTTGGTTTCAATATCAACTTTGATACGTTGCCATTCGGCCGAGTCTTGATAGATAAATTTATAATAATCAAATGTCTCTTTTGAAACATCATAAGCCTTTTTACCATTGATAACTTCTTCGTTATTTGCAAATACAAATTCATAATATTTGCCTTTTGGGCGTGTTATAGCTGGATTGTTTCTTTCTGCCCATCGGTCAGGCTGTCCTGTCAGTACTATAGTACCTTCAATAGTCCCGTTGTCAGATACAAGTACTCTGCGGGTATTATAGCTATTACATGCTTCTTCATCTATTTCGAAGGATAGATTCGTTAAATCTATTCCTTTCTTTTTCATAAGTTCGTATTTGAAAATGGCTGTTTTGGGGTCTTTCTCTTCTTTTTTCTCATTTAGATTTATGCCATTTCTTTTCGGAGAAAAGATTTTCCCTAACATTCTCTCCGATAAATTCATCAATACGTTTATGACTGATACGATATGGCTTTCCACAATTAATAATTTCGTAGTCATTTCCCTTTCTCCTTAACCAACCACAACGAACTTCTGATTGGTTCGTTTTAAGTGTATAAAGTTTGGTGTTGTCCCATTCTCGTTGTGCAAATAAGCTGCTACGATCTATATCCATCTTAGAGAAGCTTAATATCTCTAATATGTTGCGTACTTCACCTTTAATAGATGTTGCTGGGATGAAATATCGATTTGCTATTTTTTTGAAAAAAACTGTTATAGGTTGGATATTTCTTTTCTGCATCCTCTTTGGTGTGTCCGTTGCGTACAAACGTTGGTGTATGCGTTGTTATATGTAGATGAATGGTACCACTTATTCCGTCTGAAAAGGGTACATCATAGGATATCTGTTCGCTCCAGTCAGGAAAATAAACTTTTTCAGAAACAGGTACAAAGTTAAATGGTGATTTTATATTAGACATAGCCTATTCCTCCTTTTTTAAAAATCCAATAAAAACTTCTTTTTCTACTTCCAGTACATTCATATCGAGACAGGAAAAATCAGCCTTTTCTTTCCAGTAACGTAAGAATTTAGCCCATTCTTTGCCAGAGGTATTCATGCGCTGTGTAAGATAATAAATTAGGTCAACGTCTTTTGCTATTTAGGTCGGATTCTTCTACAATATTACGATATATATGGTATTGTCCATCAATATACTTAATACTGAGGGAAAGGCCTGACTGTTTGTTAAAGAGATATCCTTCTACTACGAATGGATTCTTTTTTGTAAACAGCGCAGGATCGATTTGTGACTCGGGATGAAATACTTTTGGATGTTGCTTATCACTCATCCATAGATACCCTTCATAAGTAAGGGTGAAATCAATGTCATTTATATTATTCATAGATTGTTTCTCCATTTTTCTTTAAACTTCCTTTGAAAGTTCCATTACCTCTATTTACCCCTCCACCTAATGGGAGATAACCTTTACACAGGTCGGTCAGGGCTGTTTCAAAAGCTTTGAGGATCTTTTCCTTATCTTTCTTGTTCTCCTCATATTCCTTATTTCCCTTTCCTTCTTTATCTTCTATGATAGCAGCTTTATAAAGCAGGAGCTCAAGTTTGAAGGAGGTTCCCGGAGTATATAATACTTCCTCAGAGAAAAGTGCTCCAGTTACAGCTCCACCTGTAAAGCGGTCAATCTTGACGTGGTTGAGAACTTTCTTTTCAAGTTCTTCAGTCTGTGTTTGGATAACATCAGAAATGAGGATGTTACCCCGTTTCTTGTCTTTGCCTCTTTTGTCACCTTCCGAACCAAATAGTAGTTTTACCGCATCGTTCTGCTTTCCAACATGTTTTTGTAATTCTTCTGCAGATTTTCCGTCAGCAAAACAAGCTTTAAGTTTGTTGTAATGATAGGCAGTCCTATGTGCTAATGCTCCTTTTACAGATGAGCCAGGTATGAGGATTACCTTTTCCTTTTCGATAATACTGGCCCTGCCATCATTGTCCCATTGAATAATAGGTTCTCTGACAAAGGTCATATCTGAGCATTCGTTACCGAAACCTGCCCCAAAGAACATAAAGTCAGTTGGTTGTAGGGTCAGCTCATAGCGGATGTAATCAGTATTTGTATTTACAGCAGGGGTATAGGGTTCAAATCCTTCCCAGATGTTCTCTAATGAAGAAGACTTGCTGAGATAGAGTTTTAAATCCTCTGGAGTGCTGAGGTTCAGTTTCTTGTGTAAGATGCTGATTATGGATATCTGTCCGAATCCGCTCCTACTTCCACTGCCAATACGGAAGCCGTTTGACTGGATTGTTGAAGAATTTTTATCCATTATCTCATTATCATCTTCCTCAGAGATTAGTTCCATTTCAAAACAGAAACGCATACCTTTAGGGACAATCTCCTCATCAAATTTTCCGTTCTTCTCTGCTACTCCTTGATGATTGATGCGTACGTGTTGGCGGATGGGCAGTTGATGACATAACTGTTTGACAGCATCTTCTTTATTACTCAGTCCATCAATAGGTTTCCCATTCTCTGAGAGTATTTTTGCTTCTGACAGGATGAGTTGAGAGCCACAGCTTTCTTCTTTTGTCTGGTATCCCATCCATTTTCTTTGTTCTTCTTCTGGAAGTGAATGGCGAATGAGTCCAGCTAAGGTTGTTGCCGGAATATATGGGAGTTCATTTACATCCTTAGCAACAACAGAGTCGGTCTTTATATTCTTGTTTCCACTGCCAATGACAAGTGGTGAGAGTGCTTCTAAGGTTATTCTTGACAGCAGTCTGTATTTATATGTATTCTTCATTTCTATTCCTGTTTATGATTTACATATCTTAGCCATTTCTGAAGCCAGGTTGATGACGGCTTCTTGTAGGTGTCCTTTGAACCGTGGATTCTTCAGGAACTCTTCAAGTACTTTCCGGCGTCCACATTCATTCCATTTTTCAGCAGCAACACCGTGGACAATATAGCCTTGTTTCTTTTCCGTCTCCTTCTGTTTATCGCACTCGATAACCTTTCTTTTGTTCCTTTTCAGGATTCTCCTGTTCTTCGCATCCAATAACCTTCTTTAGTTTCTCTTCATCATTATATGCCATTGCAAGAGCTCGGATACTTCCCCATTGTGAAGCAAATAAGTCCTGTGAGAAAAAGCTTCTTGTTTTGTTCAACAAATTTGTTTACTTCTTTAATTATTTTGTTCTGGTCTTCAGCGTCTTTATTCTTCTTTTTCAGGAATTGGAGCAGACTACTGTTCACCTCTGTTGCTTGGCTGTTAGAAATAGTTTCCTTTTGTTTGCTGAATTCGAAAAGCGAAAGTCCATTCTCATCTCCTTGCAGGAAAATAGGGTTGTAAATGATGTGTCCAAACCCTTCATTCTTGTAATAACCTACTGTCTTCTCAGGAGAAACGCCAGTACTTGTCTTAACAAGGAAAACACTTCCCTTTTTCTATGCCACAGCGGTCGGTATCAAAAGCTTGGCGTTTATAGTTCCACGGTGCATATTGGAATGTACGTATCTGTGACAGTGCCCAATCAATTTCAGCATCTTCATCTTCTATGCCGAGATCATGTGTGGAAGGCTGGAAAGTATTGTTGCCATTCTCGTCAAGGAAGATAAGACGACTGTCTGCATATACTGTCACATATTGTTTGCCATTGATTAGTACAGACTGTTGTGTTGTGGCAATTTCCTCAAATGGTGATTCTGTTATCTTAACCCAACCGTACTGTGCAGAACGTGAACGTCCAATATGGTGTTGGCCACATAGTGCCTTGATTATAGCTTCTTTATATTGCTTTAGCCTCATCCTCAATCTCTACTGTGAAATACATAATGAGTCCTTTGCATAAAGCTTCATAGCCGAACATCTGACTATCTTTAGCTCTTCTCATATCACTATCGTAGGCAGACTTGATGGCAAAGTCTTTGTTTACAACAACCTGAGTGGCGAGTTTGTTCTGGTCATATATATAAAATCCTTCTCGGCATTGCTTTAGCTGCATTGCGCGGATGTCATCATTTTGCTTTGTCAGATGATGAATATAACAACCTGTTTCCATACCTTTCAACTTGGGATGGAAGATTGAGGCAGGGATACGTAGTCCTCTTTTGCCGTCAGTTGATGGATGAGCATCACCAAAGCGGACGTGACCGCTATGGAAAATATTCCACGCATCATCGTCTGTTTCCTTATATAGTTGTGCTGCAACAATTCCCAGAAAATTGTTTCCAGGGATAAAGTCTAAACTTCTTCTTTTCCCCTCTGTTGCAGAAGAGTCGTTCAGAACGATGTCTGAAAGCAACTCGCATTTAAATTGTATCTTTTCCATAGCTTAACCTTCTTTTGTTATCTCACAGCGACCATAGCCCCGGTTGCGTCCTAATCCTAATCGTTTAATCCATTTGAAGGTCTGGAGCAAGATATCAATGTCTTGCTCGTTGACATTCATCACTCTACCATATACGCAGCAAGGAATGGTTGTCTCGATCTTTCTTAGTGAATGGTCAACAGCTATCCCATCCGTACCGATAGCTGTTGAGGCAACAGACATATAAAGATGCTTAGTCAGTTTGTTACTTATTATACTGTTCTGTTCTTCCTCACTAAGTGTTGCATTCGTAAATGAGACTTTATTTCTACATTTAAAGTCCGCAGCGTCTTTAATTTTACCGAAAAGTCTGTTGATACTTTCCTCCGGTATGTCTGTGAACTGTTTGAGCATCATTGCAGCCTCACGTAGCAATCCTTTTATGGTACGGCCAGGGACATAGGGTAGTCCGTTACGGTCTTTAATGACTAGCTCGTCGGTATCAGCTCCAGCTGCGAGTCCTGAACCGCAATGCCAGTTTGAAAAGAAAGTTATTTTGTATTTGATATCGGTCATCGTTATTTCTCCTTGGTCTGTTGGTTTAAAAATAGTGTGGTATGTCAGCACGTCATAGGCAGGGAAAGCCTGTACTTTCTCATTTCCTTTTCTGCCGTTTGTCAGTGCTTCAATTATAGAAATGGAGTCTTTATCCTCATTCAGTGTTTTGAGACGTTTCAGTCTTTGTATAGCTTTCGCTTCGTCCTCGTGCATAAGTGTCAGCCATTGTCTTATGCCCGTCTTTATTCCTCGTTTTTGTCTTCACCAAGTTTTTTTGGCATAAAGAATAGAGTTTTCTCTATCGTATAGTAGCCGTTTGGTTGCTCCCCTTCATTGAGATAATAAGGGCCGAAGCAGAAGGAACTACCTTCAGATGTCTTCAGTTCACGTTGTACGATGTCTTCATAGTTGTTTATGAATGAATCTTGAACTTTATGGAACATCAGGCTTGAGGTTGAGGCACGAGGTTCAGTATTCTTTTGCATATTTACAGGCTGCTCTGCCAATGCATAACCGTAATAGAATGGATAGGACGATTTTATGAAGGCTACACCAGCACAGGCTGTGAGTCGTTTCATACCAGCCTTTTTCCAGGATAGGTCTCAAGTTCCCTTCGCTGCTGTGTTGTTCAAACTTTTTCATAAACTCTGTTACATATTCGATGGCGAGTTCTCCACGGATGATAACGGTCATATCATCACCTCCTAACACAATTGGGCGAATGGGGATGGTCTGTTCCCATCCGTGTTCGGGGCTAACTTTCCTGAAAGCATCGTTGGCGGCAGCTATAGTAGCATTGTTCAACTCCTTAGAGAACTGTTTGAAGTCTTCTATATTGTGTCCAATTTTCTGTACTACTTGGCCTAATCCATTTCCGTCAGCGTGTATGATGGCAATCCAGTCATTTTTACCAGTCATTTTTGACACATCAAAAGGAATAGAAGATGACTTTAAATATACCTTTTCACCGAAGCTTTTTTTGGCATAACTTTATAACCTCGTTATGTTTTCTTTTTGCATACGTGGATGCGTCATATTCTTTCTCTTTCTTTTCGTCCTGTTCTGTTATGGGAAGACCTGTTTGTGGAGATCGTCTGAATCCGAGTCTGCCGACAGTGATACTTTTACAAGGCTTGTTTCGTTGGCTTCGTAGTTTTCCTTCTAATTCATTTACAGACTTGACAAAGTCGTTTCCGAGTTCTACCACAGCCTGACTGATTGTAACCCCAGGAGCATTGGTCATTACCTCACGTGGAAAGTTGCGTACAACTTCTTCACATTCAGCCCTGTCTTCGAATATGTACTTCACATTTCCAGCTGCCGAGATTACCTGGTTCGCTTCTTTTCCATCTTTGCCCAACAACTTTCTTGAAAAGTTCTGTACAGATGGACTCAACTAATTCACTTGCTCCAACAATATCTTTCAGCTCATTTGTCTGGAAAATAAACTGTTGGATTCCTTGTACGGATGCCCCGTATAAATATTTAGTCATACGTTATAGATTGGTTTTTGATTTTTTTGATAGTAATCCAGTCTCCCATACTGCTGTGCTTTCCTATTCCGATATGCTGTGGCAGCTGTATGTTTGCTGTAAAAGTAAGGTCTATATTTGTTAATTTTAAATGCTTGTAAGTGACGGGTCTTCCAATGCAGTAGTCTGTTATGACCGTCTGTAGCTGGAAGTCAATAAAGGTGTCCAATCCTTTGAGTAGCGAGAGGATGTTACCAGTCAGGATTTGCTCAAGCATCTTTATTCTTTCCACCATACTCTCAGTTGAGTGAAATTGTGTGTGATTTTCTCTATTTAATGGCAGCCAACTGTGGATGTGGTAAGAGATGGGAGAAGATGCCCTGCTTATATCAACTTCTTCAGCCTTGATACTTTCAATCTTCAGTTCTACTTTCCGTCTACCGATGTTAAGGTTCAGGTCAGCATTCACAAACAGATCTTCCATCGCATCTACTCCTTTGCCAATGCAGGTGATAGCAGCTTTGCCGCCAATCCGCTTGTATTGTATCAGCGGATAGGAGTATCGTAGGGATGTACCATCGTGATTATGGAATAGGATATTACTTGAGGGAATTGCTGCAATAATGGCTCCACGAAATAGCGGGATTTCTGATCGCTGTAAGGGGGTATCAAACAGTATGGTCAGTGTCTTTATTTTGGTCATTGTTTTGGCTTTATATTTTAGGTTATGGGTGGCTTGTCACTCAATCAGATATCGTTCATTAAGGAATATACACTCCTTTATAATATCGGTGTATCATGTTTAGGACTATAAATGCAAAGATAATGAAATATATTTAATTTATTTGGTAATTCTGAAAAATCTTTTAATAGATGATTGCTTTTTATAAATTTTACTTCATGTAGGTTGTTAAAACCTATTTAGGGTAATAATACCATGAATTGTGGAGTGAAACCATTTGTGGTTCTTACTTTAAACGTGTGGATGCTTTTTCGTATATTTTTTTAACGGAGTAACAGAAGTTAGACATTATATAAAAACACAGCTAAGGACCTTAACGGTCTATTCTATTATCGCCTTTCTATACAGAAAGCCTTTTTCATTTTATTACTTCAAAAATACTGATATGACTCTGAAAAAGAATTACATAATTTCAGATAAAAACTCTATAATAAAGGATAAAAATATATAAAAAAGTAGGTTTCTAACTAAAAAGGAAATCAGTTAGTTATATTGTGGTAAAAGTAAAAAGGTGCCTAATTTGACTTCTAAAGGGCGTTAATAACACGCCAAAAGGGCATCTTTTGCAAGTCAATTAGGCGTCTTTTAGAAGCTCCAATGAGCATATATTGGTTTCTGAATTAAATGAAAAATAGTTTACAGATGCCAATGATGTGGGATAAGCTATTTGTAGAATGCGGATAGACATTGTATCTATTTTGCATCTCATCTTGTAGGCTAACCTTTTTCTAAGACTATCTAATTTGGTATAATCATTCTAATCAAGTGTATAAGTCTTTATTCTGTTTATAGTCTATGTGTTTATCGGAATGACTATAAATATTTTCAAATGTAGTGATATAGTCTAATCAAATAAATCGAGCGAATAGATATCTCAGGTTTATGCTTGATTGAATGAAATTTTCTTTATCTACTCCTTTGAAACCCTTCAAGTTGGTCGTATTGGTTGTCTTTCATCTTCATGCTGATACTACTAATCCAACGACGATGAGTGGTTATGAAAGATGATACCGAGGAGGGAGAGGAGCGTATTGGTGAGGATTGGTTGGTTTAGCCACCATGTACCCTAATGAAAGCGATGGAGAATGGACTGATGATGGTGATGAGTGTAGTGATGAGTTGTAGATAGTTGGTATTTGCATTCTTACCCGTGTGTGTAGCTTGCATAGAGAATGTTACCTTATTATATATTGCCATTTGAAAGAGAATACGATAGGCGACACCAGCTGCGAAAGAGGGCATAGGATAGTATTGTCCAAAAGCTTATCTTCCCAATTATAGCTACAGGAGGAAAAGGCAGCAGGGTATTAAGAGTAGGGCAGTATAGAAAATAATACTTTGCAAACAATAGAGTTCTGGATACTATTACGCTGCATCAGTAGGCACTCATAGTAATTTGCCTTCATAGCACATGATTCTTGAGAGTGAGCTTAGTCCGTAGAGGATAAAGCTATAGTAGATGAAAGCCATTAATCTGTATCATATCACTCTCTGGATCGATAGGCTAGTGATTAGACTAAAGAGTAAAGATACCAAATGATGTTGAAAAAGAGAAAATCAAACGGAGTCTCTTGTTACGTAGAATAGTCCACACTTCAATCTTAAGATACTCACCAATCTGGTTGAATCGGTCGAAGAAAGTAAGGTTTATATCTATTTTTGTCATGTTTTCACTGGTGCTGATGATATTGCTCTTGGAGAATACGATGCTCAAGGACGTTGCGATTTAGCAATATCATTCCTATCAGTAGCAATATCATTACAGCATATATCCATACTTCTCCTCTAATCATTGCATTACCAATCTCTGCCCAACGTTGAGGTAACTTTGTGGAGAAGGGAAGAAGATAGTTATTATGGCGATAAATAAATAGGTAAGAATAGGTATGAGCCAATACCACAGTCCACGTGCAGTCAGTACTTGTGTGAACTGGAAGAACTGTCCATTGATAAGTAGGAGGAGATAGAGTCCTGCAGTATAGCCAATCATAGCCGATGTACCCTAACTCTGGAATGACTGTTTTGAAACACCAAATGGGAATACAGATAAAGAGAAGGTTTACATTCTTGAAAACTATCAGCTGTCGCAGAATCAGATAATCTGTATAGCTATGTTTGGGAAGCGGTAAGAGTAGGTAAGGGACGGATATGCATCAGTAATCGGTGGTCTGTCGTATATCTGAAAAAGATAATCAATGAACAGAAACACAGGTAGTAGGGGCATAGATGAAACGATAACTGCCAAGATTATCCTCGATAACGAGGTCTGCTAATTCATATCCTATCCATACAAAAATAAGCATAAGAAAAGATAGCCAACACGTAGTAAAAAGTACTTTGCTACGTTGTTGGCTTGCCATATTTTATTTCTTCTACCCTGATAGGCAGAAGTGCTTATGCAATGTTTGTATAGCTTCCCAGTAAGTCATTTATCTCAAGTCTATCACCCTCAGCAGATGGATAGTTCTTCTTGTTGAAAGTAAAGATATTGTCTGAAAGGTTCTTGCGCTGAATACTAGAAACGGTGATAGTAGTCCACTTATTAGCCTGCTTAATCTTAATCTTTTGTAGCTGATAGGCTTTGCTTACAGTTACATAAGCCTCAGGAATATTACGTTTAGGATTGGTTGCCTTCATGTGTACCACGTAAGAACCACCTTCATTTGTCATTGAAAGGTTGTAACCCTGACGATATAATGTCATCAATGCGTAAGGGTTCATTGAAAGACGCTGTGCTTCAGTAGGTGTAGAAACATTCACTTCGTCAGTAGACTTCATGTATGACCATTGTGTTGTTCCATTAAACCATACAGTTGTCTGTGGCGTTGTGGCAACAAACTTAACACCTTTCACAGAAATAGTACCTGCAGTTCTACCTACAGCACTGGGTCTGGAAAGTTCAAAGCGAGCTGTAAAACCACCCAAGTTAGAAATGTTAGCTGCAGCTTTATCCATACAAGCCTTAGCCTGATTAGCATTCTGTGCGAAAATACTATTTGCCATAAAAATGGCTACGAACAATAGCAAATATTTAATCTGTTTCATTGTTTTATCGTTTTTATTCTGATTTCTTATGTTTTTATTCTTAGTTATCCACGGAGGATAGTAAGCATATTATCAAGACTTACCTCGTCGCTTATCAGTACCTCACGTGGCTTTGAGCCCTTTGCTGCACCAACGATACCTGCTTTCTCCATTTGATCCATCAGTCGACCAGCACGGTTGTAACCAATAGACAGGCGACGTTGAATCATACTTGTTGAACCTTGTTGGCTGACAACAATAGCACGTGCAGCCTCTTCAAACAATGGATCAAGGTTGTGAGTATCCAGTGAACCACCTCCTCCAGCTTCGTCTTCAGACAATGGTTCTGGGATTTCCAATGGGCGAACAGGACCTGGTTGATTAGCAATGAACTTGGTAATATTCTCTACTTCAGGCGTATCAACAAAGGCACACTGCACACGAACAGGGTCAGCACCATTGAGATAAAGCATATCACCACGTCCAACAAGCTGTTGTGCACCTGGTCGGTCGAGGATAATACGTGAGTCCATCATCGCTCCTACGCGGAAAGCAATACGTCCAGGGAAGTTTGCTTTGATGTTACCAGTGATAATTGTTGTTGTTGGTCGCTGGGTTGCAATAATCATGTGAATACCGATAGCACGTGCCAACTGTGCGATACGGGTGATAGGCATCTCCACTTCCTTGCCCGCAGTAAGAATCAAGTCACCGAACTCATCAATGATGACAACGATGTATGGCATGAACTCATGGCCTTCTTCTGGGTTCAGTTCGTGTCTGAGGAACTTCTGATTATATTCCTTTATATTTCTAACACGAGCTGCCTTCAGTAAGTCGTAGCGCTCATCCATCAACACACAAAGACCTTTCAGCGTCTTTACAACCTTCTGAACGTCTGTGATGATAGGTTCATCTTCATTCTCCTCAACAGCTGCCATGAATGGTTTTGGCTATGGAGAGTAAACGCTGAACTCTACCTTCTTTGGGTCAACCAGTACAATCTTTAGTTCGTTAGGGATGCTTTTATAAAGAAGGGAGGTGATAATAGCATTTAAACCGACTGACTTACCCTGTCCGGTAGCACCCGCAACGAGTAGGTGAGGAATCTTAGCAAGGTCGACCATGTACACCTCATTGGTGATAGTCTTACCCAATGCGATTGGTAACTCCATTGTAGAGTCTTGGAACTTGCGTGAGTTCAGAATAGAGAACATTGACACAATGTTTGGCTTAGCATTTGGTACCTCAATACCAATCGTGCCCTTGCCTGGCATTGGAGCAATGATACGGATACCGATAGCCGCCAAACTCAGTGCAATATCATCTTCAAGGTTCTTAATCTTAGAGATGCGAACACCCTGGGCAGGTGTAATCTCGTAGAGAGTAATCGTTGGACCGACTGTTGCACGAATACTACGAATCTGTACACCAAAGTCGTTTAATACCTTGATGATACGGTCTTTGTTTGCTTCCAACTCCTCTTGACTAACGTAGTTGGTCTTAGAATCAGAAGTATATTCCTTTAACAGGTCGAGTGAAGGGAACTTCCACTTTGTAAATGGCTCACGAGGATTGATAGGGGTCAGTGGAAGGTTGTTGTTAGCAAGCGTCTTGCTATTTGCTTTCTCCTCAACTTTCTCCTCCTCAACTTCAAAGCCTGGACCTTCTTTCTCTGCTGTATTCTTAGTCTTGTCACCACCATTAGGTGAATAGAGTGAGTCTGGCTCTTGTGGAATGATTGTAGGTTCTGTTGGTAAGTCGATAGGTTCTGCGAGGGTTGGGTCAACATATTCTGCTGGTTCTACAGGCTCTTCCTCAATAACTACCTCATCATCATAGACGTTTTCAGTGTTGTCTCCCTTACTATCATGTACCACCGTAAACTTCACTTTGTCACGAATATAACCAAATGGGTTAATCATCTTGCGTACGACTGTAATCGTTTCGGAAGTAAGATAAGTGAGATAAGCCAACATGATAATCACCAATATAGCGATTAATCCTGGTGTACCAACAAGGTTTTCCATGTATTGTACACAGAAAGCACCATGGTCTCCTCCTGGATTATAGACTTGGTCGCCCATCAGTGGGGTAAGAGCTTTGGCAAAAGTAATAGACGACCATATCATTACCAAAGCCATTCCCATGAACCATTTCGTTAGGTTCAGCTTTTTGTAGGCTCCCATCATGCGAAGTCCACAGAGTGCAATGAAGGCTGGAATGATAAAGGCTGGAATACCAAAACAGCGGGAAATAAGTCCGTATGAGATGATTGCACCGAGTGAACCGCAGACATTTTGGAAAAACTCTACTTGTGTTTTTCCACCTCTCCAGGACGTAGGTCTGTTACTAAACTTTGGTCTGCTGCACCTGTACTGAAATAGCTAAAAAAAGCTACACAGATATAGATGGCAACGCATAAAAGGATAAGTCCGGCAATAAATCCAGTCTTGTCGTTAATAATGTTATTTAGTCCGATCGCCTCGGTGAAAGTCTTTCTTTTATGTTCTGTTTTCTTCTCTGCCATTTATCGCTATTCTTTTATACTTGCAAAAGTAATAAATTAGTGCCACATAAGTGCCGTTTTTCAAACTTTTTTTTTAATTTTGCAAGTTAGTATGCAATCCGAAATGAGTACAGTATTATACAATAGATTCGATAAGAGTAAAATATCACAGTTGCCAAGGGTTACTTTCCCGGGGAAGATTGTCGTTGTCTTAAATGAAGCTGAAGCTGAGAAAGCGGTTAATTATTTGCTTTCTAAGGACATTATCGGTATTGATACGGAAACGCGTCCTGTCTTTAAGAAAGGGCAACGTCGTAAGGTTGCACTCTTGCAAGCCTGCGACCATGAAGTGTGTTTCCTCTTTCGATTGAATCTCATAGGTGTACCTGATTGTATTAAACGTTTTCTTGAAGATACAACAGTGCCTAAAGTGGGACTCTCTTTGGGCGATGATATGTTGATGTTACATCAGCGTCTCGACTTCAAGCCAGGTTATTTTATAGACCTTCAAGACTATGTTAAGTCGTTAGGTATTGAAGATATGAGTCTTCAGAAACTCTATGCAAATGTCTTTCATGAGCGTATCACAAAACGTGAACAGTTATCTAACTGGGAGAACGAGATATTAAGTGATAAACAGAAAATATATGCTTCTACAGATGCTTGGACGTGTATCAAACTCTATGAGCGTCTGCATGAATTGAAACATAGTGGTAATTACGAACTCGTTGTCGTACCTCCCAAAGGTGAAACCTACAGCAGAAGAAGTGGAGAATACACCAGAAGTGACATCAGAATAACGTCTCTATGTAAATTATTATCGTGAAGATAAATGATTTTTTTTTCATGAAGAAAAAATTTCTTTTCAAGTAAATAAATATTTATCTTCATGAAAATAATTCGCAAATCGGCAAGAAGTGGAAACCAATAAACGCTAAAAAGGAACTTTATGTATAAGCAAGTATATTTGAAAAGGGGCAAAGAAGAGAGTCTTCTTCGCTTTCATCCATGGATTTTCTCAGGTGCTATCAACAAGATAGAAGAAGGACTTGAGGAAGGCGATATAGTGCGTGTGATGACGCATGACAAGAAGTTTATTGCTGTTGGTCATTTCCAGATAGGCTCTATTGCTATCCGTGTTCTCTCATTCCACGACGTGAAGATAGATGATAAGTTTTGGGAAAGTCGTTTAAAAGCGGCTCTTCAAGTGCGTCAGGCGATTGGTGTAATTCGGGAAGAATCAACAGGAACAGGACAGTTCCCAAACACAACTTACCGTCTTGTTCATGGTGAGGGCGACAATCTTCCAGGATTGATTATTGACATATATGGCAAGACTGCCGTTATGCAAGCCCATTCTGTTGGTATGCACGTATGCCGTGAGGTAATTGCAAAAGCCCTTGTTAAAGTGATGGGCGATAAGTTGGATAGCATCTATTATAAGAGTGAGACAACGCTTCCTTACAAGGCTGACCTTGGTCAAGAGAATGGTTTTATCTATGGAGATACTGACAATAACATAGCGATTGAGAATGGCTTAAAGTTCCATATTGACTGGTTGAAAGGTCAGAAGACGGGTTTCTTTATCGATCAGCGTGAAAACCGCTCTCTCTTGGAGTATTATGCAAAGGGAAGAAGTGTACTGAATATGTTCTGTTACACGGGTGGCTTCTCTGTTTATGCTATGCGTGGTGGAGCAGAAGTGGTACATTCTGTGGACAGTTCGGCTAAGGCTATCGAACTGACGAATAAGAATATCGAACTCAACTTCCCTAATGATTCACGCCATGAGGCTATCTGTGAGGATGCTTTTAAGTATCTTGATGATAACGATGGTAAGTATGACCTTATCATTCTCGACCCTCCTGCTTTCGCAAAACATCGTAGTGCGTTGAAGAATGGTTTGCGTGGTTATACCCGATTGAATGTCAAAGGATTTGAAAAGATTAAGCCGGGAGGCATCTTGTTTACCTTTAGTTGTTCGCAGGTCGTCACAAAGGACAATTTCAGACAGGCTGTCTTCACCGCTGCTGCACAAGCTGGACGTAAGGTGCGCATCCTACATCAGATTCATCAGCCTGCTGATCATCCAATTAATATTTATCATCCAGAAGGCGAATATTTGAAGGGTTTGGTCCTTTATGTTGAATAAGATAAAACGATTCATAGCTTCTGAGCATCTGCTACGGGTAGATGCTCTTTATTTAGTAGCGCTGTCTGGTGGTGCAGATAGTGTTGCCCTTTTGCTATGTCTCAAGGAGTTGGGCTATCGTGTTGAGGCTGTTCATTGTAATTTTAATTTGCGTGGAGAGGAGAGTCTGAGGGACGAACAGTTTTGTGAGGACCTTTGTCAACGTGAGAATATCCCATTCCATAAAGTCCATTTCGATACACAGGCTTATGCCGATTTGCACAAGGTGAGCATTGAGATGGCTGCACGTGAGTTACGTTATCGTTATTTCTTTCAGTTGAAAGAGGCGTTAGGTGCTGACGGAGTATGTGTAGGTCATCATAAAGAAGACTCTGTAGAGACACTCCTCATTAATCTTGTTCGTGGAACAGGATTGAGTGGTTTGATGGGTATTCGTCCTCGCAATCATGATGTTATTCGACCATTGCTTTGTATAACACGCCAAGAAATAGAAGATTATCTTCATCAACACGCTATTTCTTTCGTTACTGATAGCACTAACCTAATAGATGATGTGGTGCGGAATAAGATTCGATTGAATGTTCTCCCACAGTTATCTGAGATTAACCCATCGGTTACGGATGCTATTCTTACTACTGCTAATCATCTCTCTGAGGTAGATGCTATTGTGCAGGAGTCGCTCAAAGAGGCTTTGGGGAAGGCTGTTTGCTTTATCAATTCTGCAACTCAAGTTAGTTCAAACAGTTTAAGTAATGAACCTTTCCAACTCGACTTGTCTGTTGTTCGTGCGTTTCCTTCTCCTTCTTATCTCCTCTTTTATATACTAAAACCGCTCGGTTTTTCATCATCTCAGATTGCAGAGATGGTTTCACATCTTGATGGGCAGACTGGGCAACTGTGGTATTCTTCAACACATGAGGTAACACATGATCGTGGCGTTTTCATGGTTTTGCTTCGCGAGGAAACTGAACCGCGTCAGCTTGTTATCCCCGAAACAGGGCGTTATGTCTATGATGAACAACTGTCTCTTCGACTGACTGAACGTGCATTGACACCTTCTTCAAACGTTTCTTTCTCAAAGGTTCCAACTATTGTTGACCTTGATGCATCCTCTATCCGTTTTCCTTTGACCTTAAGACGTGTTGCAGAAGGCGATCGATTTACTCCTCTTGGTATGCGTGGTACTCAATTAATGAGTGATTTCCTCACCAATCTCAAACGTAACCGCTTTGAGAAACGTAACCAGTTGGTCCTCCTTGATGCTACAGGTACTATCCTTTGGGTCCTCGGTCTTCGTATCAATGACCATTTTAAGTTGACGCCACAGAGCAGTTCTTGCCTACAGATTGAAATCTTGTAATGTAGAAGAGCTTTCTGTTTATTCTAATCTTTATCTACTTGTGTAGTGAAGGAATGGGCTTAATAATCATAATCAAAACAATCGACCATTTCTATTTCCACAGAAAGGGTTGACGTTTTTTGCAAAAAAGGTTGACCGTTTTAATCAAAAAGGTAGCAAATAACTACAGACGTTCTGCCTCCTTTACTTTGTTCTTATTAGTTTCAAACTTTCTACTTCCGAAATTGTAATGTACACGGAAAATAACTTGGCGGCTTTCACTGTGCCCCCAAATGTCTAAATTCAATGCTCCCTTACGTCCATAGCTATCCCAACGCTCAGTGTGAAGTAGGTCGGTAATCATCAAAGATAGGGAGAGCTTGTCTCGGAGTAATCGTTTACTCAGTCCGATATCTATACTTCCACTTGGTTTGAAAACCTCATAACTTCTGCCTTGTCGTTTACTTGCGTATCTTGCTGACAGTTCCATACGAACTTTTGCAGGTAGTTGTATGTCGTTTGAAAGTGAAAGATTGCATGAGGGGCGCTGGTAGTCTTCTCTATAAGATTCATAATCAAGATGGTTGATAAAGTAGTAAGCACCGATGTTTGCACTAACATCCCACCACGAGGTGAGACGTTTGTTATAGATAAGGTCAAGTGCCAGCTGCTTCTGTTTACCAATATTCTTAGTTGTCATGACTATGCAGTCTTTCTTGTATGCATCGGGAAGCTGCGTAAAATAGTTGTTTAGCTGATTGTAAGAGAGCATTACACTAAGATTATTCTTTGTGTAATCTAAAGATATCCTATGATTTATTTGTGGCTGAATAAATGGATTCCCTTTCCAATAGGTTAGTTCATCTAACAGATATTCAATGGGGTTAAGGTCTTCGTATCTTGCTTTGTCTTGTCGTTTACTATAGGCAAGTGTGAGCTTTGTTTTGTTGTTAAGATCATAACTGATAGAAAGATTAGGAAAGAGTCTTGTGTGATTGTTCTTATTCTCCTCCATCAGTTTTCCGTCCAAATAGGATTCTAAAGTCCCGATAGTCTGCATATATTCAATCCGCATACCTGCAGTTGCCTGTATATGTTTCCATTTCTGGGCATATTGTATATAGCCTTCAAGATTTGACTCTTGGTAGGTAAACCTGTTAGATCTTGTGTTGTCAAGCACACCTTTTGCATAGAAGCCAAAGCGATTGTTACTTTCTACCTTGGCAGCTTTAATACCTGTAAGGAGCTCTCCGTCATGGATATTCTTCAGTTTGTAGTCAATAGCAGATGATATGATGTTTATATTCTTCTTGGATTTAGCTGGATAGTTGTCTTCCCTTAGTAATGTTCCATTTGGAGAGTAAAACGTATTAGGCTGATTGTTATTACTTACAACATCAACGTGAATCCAGTCTGCATTAGCAGTGATGGTCTGCTGTTCTGTAATATTGAACTGATAGCCTATGCCTGTCGTATATTTTGTGTTCTCTTGCTTGGTATAATCATTCCTTGCTTTAAGTATTTCATGAAGCGTGTCTCTACCTTTATATATCCAAGTAGTTGTTGCTGTCACTCCGGGACCTGTTAAGGCATCAACTGATACATTTAGCATAAGTTTGTGTTTCTTGTTAGGTTGGAATACAAAAGCCAGTCCCCCTGCGTAAGTGTTACGCTTGTCTGTATCATTGGTCTCTGAGAAGTTTCGGTCTCCTTCTTGCATTCTATCAGTACCATACTCCATGTCATAGTGTCCAATGTTATGACTATAGTTGATGCCCAGCTGCCATGTCTGTTTGTTATAAGACATATTGAAATCAGAACTTTGTCGTATGTGATTCCAAAATGATACGCCATTAGAAGTCGAGATGTAAAGTCCCTGTTCGCTGTTGTCTTTTAGTTTTATGTCTATAATACCGCTTGCTCCTTCTGAATCATAACTTGCATCTGGATTAGTAGAGGTAGTTATACTTGCTATATTAGAAGATGGAATGGTGCGCAAATAGGCAGTAAGCATTTCGCCTTGAAGTCGTATGCGCTTTCCGTTCACATAGACAGTAGCATGGCCGAGGGCTGAAAGCGATAGGTTTCCTTTGTTATCAAGCCTTACACTGGGAGTATGGCGTAAAACATCTAAGGAGTTTCCAAGGTTAGCAAGATAGGATTCTGCAACAGAAATACTTATCTTCCCACTTTCCATTTTAATGAGTGAGCGTTGTTTGCGAGCTGTGACAATAACGTCTTTCAGCTCTGTGCCGTCAGGATATAAATAGATGTTGTAAATTGAGTTGTTATTCGGAATGGAGAAAAGAATAGTCGTATCACGGCATCCGATAGCTCCGCAATATAGTTGATAGCTACCATCTATAAGGGTATAGTTAAATTTTCCGTCTGTCTCGGTTAGCCCATTGGCAATTACTTTCCCTGTCTTCTGATCAGAAATTATAATTGTTGCAGCATCAATAGGTTGCTTTGTTTGTTGCTGGATATTAAAGATTATGGTCTGCTGAGCCATAAGGCTGGATGCGTTTAGCAACAATAATACTATAACTAAGTTGATATACGATGTAAAAGGTTTTAGATATAAATTCTTATTTGTCATGAGGTCCGTTATATTTTATGATAGTATAGTTCTTTTTAGATAACAAATTGTTCTCATATTAGTAATACTTTGTTATGTGAAGTATTCTGCAGTATTGGTATTTCTACCTGTATTAGCTTAATATTGCACATCAATATATCAGCAGAATATAGAAGTTAGGCTTATTCTTGTCATTATATCATTTAATAAAAAAAAGTTGTTTATTGACTTGTGGTGGATATGAATTGTGAGCAACACAAATCTATTTTTGTTTTTTTAGTTAATGAGTTTAGTTATATTACAAAGATAAGAAAAATAAAATCTTTTCTTAGGTGTTTTTTGCATAATTAATAAATATTTTTTTGATTTGAGTAATAGCTTTTTAATGATATCTAATATAATTACTTGCTTTTTGTTTTTGTGAATTTAATTGAATCTATTATCACCTCTTTTGCATCTTTTGTTTATTGCTTCCATATGATTAAAGGAGTATTTTAATATTTATACTTGATAATTATTAAATTAAAAAAAGTGATATTTGGTTAATGAAAAATCAATTATGAGTTATTTCTTAACTTTTAGATGTTAATTGTTTAAGGAAATCCTATCTTTGCATTTGAAAAATAAATATATGGTGCTGTGAGTGGAGTCTTTTCATAAGCAGTATGAATATAAACAGAGAGTAATGAAGAAGAAAACAATTTGGACAATAGCCATAATCATGGGACTTTCGTTCCTTGGTTTGCTTCTGCTCCAGCTCAACTATATTGAAGAAATGGCTGAGATGAAGAAGGAACAGTTTGACGAGTCCGTCAACCGTGCCCTCTATCAGGCATCGCGCAATATGGAGTTGAATGAGACTCTTCGTTATTTGGAGGATGATGTAAACAAGAAGGAACGCTCACAAGACGACGAGCAGAACACAGATAAAGATACATCTACTGCTGCACATCAGGCTCCTGTCACAGATGATCAAGGCGAACCCTATACCTCATTCGAGGCAAAGTTGCTTCAAGCAAAGCCATCTTTGACACCAAAGGCTATGATTCTGCGCAATGATAGTAGTACATTGTCTGCTACAAAGCGTAATATGCAGGAGATTGTTCGTAATCGTTATGTCTATCAGAAGGCGATGCTGGAAGAGGTGATATACAATATCCTTTATTCCGCTTCAGACAAACCATTGCGCAATAGAATCAACTTCAAGCTGTTGGATCAAGACTTAAAGGCGGAGATGATGAACAATGGAATCAATATTCCTTATCATTTCACGGTGACGACACAAGACGGTCGAGAGGTTTATAAATGTCCTGATTATGTAAGTGATGGTGAGGAGAATACTTATTCTCAGGTGTTGTTCCGCAACGACCCTGTAAACAGAATGGGTGTTGTAAAGGTTCATTTCCCACAGATGAACAACTACATCTTCTCCAGTGTACGGTTTATGATTCCGTCAATCATCTTTACTTTCGTACTGTTGGTTACCTTTATCTTCACGATTGTAACCATCTTCCGACAGAAACGGTACAGTGAGATAAAGAATGACTTTATCAATAACATGACGCATGAGCTTAAGACGCCTATCGCAAGTATCTCTTTGGCAGCTCAGATGATGAACGATAAGACGTTGACAAAGAGTCCGAAGATGATAGAACACTTAGGAGGTGTTATCAATGATGAGTCAAAACGTCTGCGTTTCCTTGTTGAGAAGGTACTACAGATGAGTATGTACGACCGCAAAAAGGCTGTTCTAAAGAAGAAATACACCGACCTTAACGAGATGGTTGAGACGATTGCTCACTCCTTTAGTTTACGTGTTGAGCATACTGGCGGTAAGGTGTATACAGAGATAGAAGCGGTTGATTCGCTAATGTATGTTGATGAAATGCATTTCCAGAATGTTATTTTTAACCTCTTGGATAATGCTGTTAAATACGCGAAACCCGACCAACCATTAGATGTCTATTTGAAGACTTGGAATACGAATGAGAATCTCTATCTCTCTGTTCGTGATACTGGTCAAGGAATAAAGAAGGAGAACTTAAAGAAGATCTTTGATAAGTTCTATCGTGTTCACACTGGAAATCTTCACGATGTCAAAGGCTTTGGATTAGGCTTGGCATATGTAAAGAAAATGGTTGACTTACATGAAGGTGAGATTAAGGTGCTGAGCGAATATGGTAAAGGAACAAAATTCGTCATTAAACTCCCCGTTATTCGCGATGAGGAGGATGAAGAATAAAAGATAATTAAGAGTATAAACAATTTAATACGTATAAGTTATGGATGATAAATTGAAAATTCTGTTGTGTGAAGACGATGAGAATCTCGGAACACTGTTGAGTGAATATCTGCAGGCAAAAGGCTTTCAGGCTGACCTCTGCCCTGATGGTGAGGTTGGTTACAGAGCCTTCTTGAAGAGCAAGTATGATATCTGTGTGCTTGATGTTATGATGCCAAAGAAGGATGGTTTTACCCTTGCACAGGAGATTCGTCAGGCAAATGCAGAAGTTCCTATCATCTTCCTTACTGCAAAGCAGTTGAAAGAGGATATCTTGGAAGGTTTCAAGATTGGTGCTGATGATTATATCACTAAGCCATTCTCTATGGAGGAACTCGTATTCCGTATTGAGGCTATCCTCCGTCGTGTAAGAGGAAAGAAGACCAAGGAGTCAACAATGTACACCATTGGTCGCTTTACTTTCGATACACAGAAGCAGTTGCTTACACTGGATAACAATCCTGAGAAGGCTACTAAGCTTACGACAAAGGAGAATGAGTTGCTCGCTTTGCTTTGCGCACACTCTAACGAGATTCTTCAGCGTGATTATGCTTTGAAGACTATTTGGATTGACGATAACTATTTCAATGCACGTTCAATGGATGTTTATATCACTAAGTTGCGTAAGCATTTGAAACCAGACCCACAGGTTGAGATTATCAATATTCACGGTAAGGGTTATAAACTCATCGTTCCAGACGAGCAGTAAAAACTTTATTCTGTAAGTTTCTCTTTACAGAACCACTAAATATTAACGCTATTCTTTCCTCTTTTAAGGGGATTGAATAGCGTTTTTTTTGCTCAATAAAGACGTGGAAGGGTAAGGATTTAGCATGATATAAAGAGGAAATCCTCATTTGTACTTCACAAATTATAGTAAACTTCATTGTGTGTTAGTACTCCGCACCAATGGTGCTAAGCCTCCGCACTATATGTGTTAAGCCTCCGCACATGATGTGCGCAGTATTCGGACAGCATATAAAAAGCATCAATACTGGGATTGGAAACGTGCTAAAAGAGGATTGCTTATACTTAATTCAGAGAAAAAGGTTCTCGTGTTTGATAGGAGAAGAAAAAGTTTTCTCATGCACGCATAAATATATATGCTCTTTTCTTACCATTGTTATGGTAATTTTTATTACTTTTGTACCGATTAATTTTTGATATCAGAAGGAATCATATTATGATACACAAATTCGATTTCCTGGTTATCGGTAGCGGTATAGCAGGAATGAGTTATGCACTGAGTGTGGCAAATAGTGGTAAGGGAAAGGTTGCCCTTGTTTGCAAAACTTCTTTGGACGAAGCCAATACGGCTAAAGCACAAGGAGGAATAGCAGCTGTAACGAACCTTGCCATTGACAATTTTGAGAAGCACATCAACGATACTATGGTCGCTGGTGATTATATTTCTGACCCTTTAGCTGTAAGACAAGTTGTGTGTAATGCGCCAGAAGCTATCAAAGCGCTTGTTAACTGGGGTGTAAATTTTGATAAGCATAAAGACGGTACATACGACCTACATCGTGAAGGAGGGCACAGCGACTTCCGTATTCTTCATCATGCTGACGATACAGGCTTTGAAATACAGCGTGGATTGATGGATGCGGTGAGAGCGAACCCAAATATTACAGTCTTCGAAAATCACTATGCTGTTGAGATTATCACGCAACACCACTTGGGTATAAAGGTGACGCGCAGAACCCCAGATATAGAATGTTATGGTGCGTATATCCTCAATCCTGAAACGAAAAAGGTAGATACCTTCTTGAGTAAGGTAACACTCATGGCTACAGGTGGAGTGGGGGCTGTCTACGCAATGACTTCTAATCCTGTGATAGCTACTGGAGATGGTATTGCAATGGTTTATCGAGCCAAGGGAACGGTAAAGGATATGGAGTTCGTACAGTTTCACCCGACGGTTCTTTATAATCCTTCTGAAACGCATCCAGCATTTCTGATTACTGAGGCTATGCGTGGCTATGGTGGGGTGTTGCGACTTCCTAATGGTCAAGAGTTCATGCAAAAGTATGATAAACGTCTTTCTCTTGCTCCGCGTGATATCGTTGCTCGAGCTATCGACCATGAGATGAAGATTCACGGACTAAACCATGTTTGTCTTGACCTGACACATAAGGATGCTGAAGAAACGAAGCGTCATTTCCCACATATCTATGAGAAGTGTTTGAGCGTTGGGATTGATATAACAAAAGAATATATCCCTGTTTGCCCCAGTGCTCACTATATGTGCGGTGGTATAAAGGTCGATTTGAATGCAGAAAGTTCAATTCATAGACTCTATGCTGTTGGTGAATGTTCATGTACGGGATTGCATGGTGGAAACCGACTTGCCAGCAACTCGCTGATAGAAGCAGTCGTCTATGCTAAATCAGCAGCAGAACATACGCTTCAGATGATTGACAACTATGACTTTAACACAAATATTCCTGAGTGGAACGATGAAGGCACAATGACCAATGAAGAACATGTTTTAATCACGCAGAGTATTAAGGAAGTTGGCGAAATCATGAGCAATTATGTTGGTATTGTTCGTAGTGATTTACGTTTGAAGCGTGCTTGGGCAAGGCTCGACTTATTGTATGAGGAGACAGAAAGCCTCTTTAAGCGTGTGACGGCAACGAAGGATATATGCGAACTCCGCAATATGATAAATGTCGGTTATCTGATAACACGACAAGCCATAGAGCGAAAGGAAAGTCGAGGATTGCACTACACGGTAGATTATCCGAAGCATGCATATGACGAGAAGTAGTAAAAGAGTATAGATAGATGATGAGAGTAGCACAATAACCATTGTACTCTCAGTTTATAATACAGAATAACATGATAGATAAAAAATGGCTGGAACAGGGTTTTATAGATGAACCTATTCCAGAAGGGACTGATGTAAAGGCTGAAATACGCAGGATGTGTAAGGAGAAGAATGCATTTATCATGGCACATTATTACACAGAAGGCGTAATTCAAGAGTTGGCAGATTTCGTAGGAGATAGTTTGGCTTTGGCACAAAAGGCTGCTACGACAGATGTCGATATCATCGTTATGTGCGGTGTACATTTCATGGGTGAGACGAATAAAATCTTATGTCCAGAGAAGACTATACTCGTCCCTGACCTTAATGCTTCTTGTTCATTGGCAGAGAGTTGTCCAGCCGATGAGTTCGAGAAGTTTGTAAAAGCACACCCTAATCATACCGTGGTTAGCTATGTCAATACAACTGCAGCAACCAAAGCAGTGACAGATGTTGTGGTGACGAGTAGTAATGCAAAGCAGATTGTTGAGTCTTTACCAAAGGATACCCCTATCATTTTTGGACCAGATAAGAACTTAGGACATTATATCAGTGAGCAAACAGGACGTGAGATGTTGCTTTGGGATGGTGCATGTGAAGTTCATGATAGATTCTCTGTAGAGAAGATTCAGCAGTTAAAACGTGAACATCCTACGGCAAAAGTACTGGCTCATCCTGAGTGTCCACCTACTGTACTCTGCTTAGCTGATAAGGTTGGAAGTACATCTGCCTTATTAAAGTATAGTGTTGAGAATGATGCTCAGGAGTTTATTGTGGTGACAGAGAGTGGTATTCTTGTTGAAATGCAGCGATTAGCTCCACAAAAAACCTTTATCCCTGCCCCTCCTAATGATAGCGATAGCCCTTGTAACGAGTGTGAGTATATGAAATATATTACTTTGAGGAAGCTGTATAATTGCTTGAAGTATGAGTGGCCTGCTATTGAGGTTGAGCCAGAAATGGCAAAGAAGGCTGTCAAATCAATTCATAGAATGTTGGATATTTCAAATAGATTAGGTTTATAATTTAAAGATATTATTATGTTGTCAGTAGAAGAACTAAACGATAAACTCATCGAACTCGCTTTTAGTGAAGATATAGGTGATGGTGATCATACAACGCTTTGCTGCATCCCTGCTGATGCTAAGGGTGAAAGTAGATTACTGATTAAGGAAGAGGGAGTCTTGGCTGGAGTTAATGTTGCCAAAAGAGTGTTCCATCATTTTGACCCTGAACTACAGGTAGAAGTCTTTGTGGAAGATGGTTCTCATGTGAAGCCTGGCGATATTGTCATGAGTGTGAAGGGCAGAACGCAGAGCCTTTTGCAGACAGAACGCCTTATGCTTAATATCTTACAGCGTATGAGTGGTATTGCAACGATGACCCATAAGTATCAGCAAGCACTCATAGATGCTGGTACGAAGACACGCGTTTTAGACACACGTAAGACAACACCGGGTATGAGAATGCTGGAAAAAGAGGCTGTGAAGATTGGTGGTGGTATGAATCATCGCATTGGTCTCTTTGATATGATTCTCCTGAAAGATAATCATGTTGACTTCTGTGGTGGTGTACATAATGCTATCTCTATGGCAAAGCAGTATTGTAAGGACCATGGCAAGGATGATCTTAAAATAGAATGTGAGGTAAGAAACTTTACCGAATTGGAAGAAGCATTGAATGAAGGCTGCGACCGTATCATGTTTGATAATTTCACACCAGAGGATACTCGCAAAGCAGTTGAGATGGTTGCTGGGCGGTGTGAGACGGAGTCAAGTGGTGGAATCACCTTTGACACGATGATTCCTTATGCGCAAGCTGGTGTTGATTTCATTTCCTTTGGTGCACTAACACACAGTGTTAAAGGACTTGATATGAGTTTCAAGGCTGTTGTTTCAAAAGACTAATTCGTAGTTAAAATACTAATGTCTCTGATTTCTTTTCATGAAGAAAAAGATTTTTTTCTTCATGAAAAGAAATCTTTTGTTCACGTAAATAAATTATTTCTTTTTCGTGAAAAAGAATTGATAGATAAGGATTATTACCGTTTTACCGCTGGTAATTTGAGTTTTTACAAAGAACTCTTTTTAAGTGTAAAGAGGTGTAGTGAATAGAAAAGAACCATAGATGTAAATCTTATTTTTAAAAGAGTCTAATCCTTATTTTTGTATATTCTTGGTTCTGATTCATTTTGCTTTTTGTTGATTTTTATTTATCTTTGCATCAATAAGAACTAAACATTTTATTGTGAAAGAGTAGTCTACAACACCTATTTTTCCGCTTAGTAGCGTGTATGTTAATTGGCTTCAAACTTGATTGATAAAACATACAACTTAATAACTATGACCAAAAAGTTAATAGTATTATTTCTAATGCTACTCATGCCTGTAACGATATGGTGCAGAACTCCGTTACATTTGATTTTTTTCAAGTTCTTCTCAAGAAGTCCAAAGCACTATGGAGAAGGATGGTATAATATTGAAGTTTAGTGTCTCGTCCTGGAAAGTTATCTTCGTTAGATAATATCATTGAAAGAAATTCTTCTTACTTGAGATTAAAAATGATGGATTGTTGACTGTTGAGGGAAATAGTATTATTACTCAATAGTTTTATAGTTTCTGACTTTCGTCATATTTTAAAAAGTTGATAATGGTGTTGGAAAACTGAAGGGAGTCGATAGGAAGTAAAGAATATAAACAAGTGTGGAATGGAGAGTCGGATAGAATATCGTTTTATCTGTAAATTCTGGTGATGTGAATATAAGTTGATGAAAGTATTTTATGAGAAGATTCAGCCTAAGGGAATTTCCATTGCTGTTTCATCTGCAGAGAGGGCAACACTCTATTATGGTAATAAGTCTTTTATTATTCCTAAGAGTGTCGTTGCACGTACTTATAAGATTAAAGGTAATGTTCTCTCTCAAAGTAAGGAGTATAAAGAAGGAACTGTTCTCCCCAAAGGTACAGCCGTTGTTTTAGAGGCAAAGGAAGGTAAGTATTTCTTTGAAGAAACAAGTAAGACAGGTGAAACTGATCCTAATAATGCGCTGTGTGGCTCTGATATTAATGCAATAACGTCAGGCGGAGAGGTGTACTATGTGTTTGGTAAAGGTAGTAATGGAGTGGGCTTCTATTGGAAAGAGCCAAATGGAAAAGCTTTTAAAACAGATGCTCATAAAGCCTATCTTGTTTATACGCCATCAAAGACCACAAATGCAAAGAGTTTTCTTGGCTTTGATGTCGCATTAGAAATACAAGGTCCTATGGTGAGTGAGAAGACAGTTTTCGATGGTCCTATTTATAATCTTGCTGGGCAACAAGTTGACAAAAGATTATAAGGGAATCTATAATTGTGAATGGTAAGAAGTTTCTAAATAGATAAATCTTCTTGTAGTTGTATACTTAAACTTACTAATTATCTGATTTTTAATAAGTAAACATGAAAAAATATATCAAACCTTTAATAGTAGATTATCATGTTTTATCTTCTTGTCATTTGTTGAATGGCTCACCTGGGGAAGGAACAAATACTGATGATGAATGAAGAAGGATCTAGTCAATAATCAGGTTGAGTCTGGTATTCAGCAATTATCAAAAGAAGATTCTTTCTCTGCTTTTAGTCTTTCTGATGCTGAGACAGATTGGAATGAATGACTATAACTTAAGCAATTACTGATATGAAAAAACAAGTAACATGGGTTGGACTTTTATTGTGCTTATTATTGTTTGCAGCTTGTGAAAAGCCAGTATTAGAGAATAATGATGGTGATAGAAAGGCAAACAATGTAAAGAATAAGTTGACCAGAGTTGTGCGTATACGCCCTAAGGAGTTGCGTGTTGAAACAGTAGAAGAGGCAATGGAGGCGAAACTCCAGCCTTTCAGTAGAGCTGTTCGTGATGAAAAGAAACAAAAGTTTTATGCCGTCAATGTCTACGAGAAGAAGCCTAATGATACAAGTTATTCTATGTATGCTTATGGTTTGTTTACCAGTCTTTCGAAGATTGCAATAAAGATGAATGTGGAGAATCTTTATAAAGTAGAATGCTTAATAGTAGAGGAAGGTGATGACGAACTTCTTGCAAAGGAAGGCGAATATCTTGCCCCTTTTTTACATGGAGCAAACAAGGGCACGAAAGCAACAAATACCTTTGTATTCTCAAAAGATGAAAACCTGAATGGCATAACGAAAGGTGAAACAGTTGTCGCCAATGAACTTACTGTCCAATATCCACGTCTTATGAAACTCTATGGTACAGTCAATGATTTTAGTCCAAAGACGACAAAAGAACTGACCGTTGATATGAGGAAGGCGGCGTTTGGATTACACTTTAAGGTGATGCCACCAGAGGAGGGGAAGTTAGTCGTTAACTATCTGGGATGGCGTGTTTCCTTAACAAAGAATAGTGATGCGTATGATTATAGAACGACTTACTCTTTTTATGATATTCCCAAGGCCTGCCAAGAAGGCTATCAAACAACGGCTAATATAAAGATTACATGGACTAAAAGATGATGGTAGGGTTGAAGAAGAAAGTAAGCAGTTACTATTAAAGCGTAACGTTATGACCGTTGTCGATATTAGAGTAGAAGGACAAAACCACAAGGTTTTATGTTTAATGAAGAAACAGGTGACATGAAGACAGAGAATGTTGAATGGAATCTGGTATTATAGTTTTTAGTTATACTAACAGAAAAGGGCATACATTGCGTATGCCCTTTTCACTTGATTCTATATTATCTTTATATATTTGCAATACTCATAATATTGGCAAACACACCTGCAGCAGTCACTGAAGCACCTGCACCATAGCCCTGAATCTGCATCGGGTATTCCTTGTAGCGGTCGGTTGTCAGTAAGACGATGTTGTTAGAACCTTCAAGATTATAGAAAGGATGGGTAGAATCACCTCCTTTAATGCAACATTAGTCTTGCCATGTTCCATTGTAGCAACGAAACGCCAGCGTTTTTCCTTCTTCTGACAGTTTCTGACGACGCTCTTCAAAGTTGGCATCAAAGCTCAGGAAGACGTTTCCAGAAGTCCTCTACTGAACCTTGGAAATAATCGTCTGGTACGAAGAGGTGCTTCTCAACATCGGTCTGTTCTACCTTATATCCTGCCTCACGTGTAAGTATAACCAACTTACGAACGACATCCGTTCCACTAAGGTCAATACGTGGGTCTGGTTCACTATAGCCTTGTTCTTTGGCACGTTTAACAGTTTCAGAGAAAGGAACATCAGCACCAATCTCGTTAAAGATGAAGTTCAGTGTACCAGATAACACCGCTTCTATCTTAAGTATCTTATCACCCGAGTTGCGTAAGTCATTGATTGTACCAATGATAGGTAGACCTGCACCCACGTTTGTTTCAAAGCGGAACTTGACACCACGTTGGATAGCAGTCTGCTTCAAGTGATAGTAATCCTCGTATGTGCTGGATGCTGCAATTTTATTAGCTGCAATCACAGAGATATTGTTCTCCAGCAAAGATTGATAAAGTGCAGCCACGTCCTTAGAAGCAGTACAATCCACAAATACCGAGTTGAAGATATTCATCTTGAGGATAACATCACGTAAGTGCTCTGGATTTGAAGGCTCACCCTGCTTGAGTTCTTCCTGATAATTATCAAAGATTTAAGCCGTCGTGATTGAAGATAGCATTCTTAGATGAGGCAATACCCACCACATTCAACTTCAAGTTAGAATTTTGCTTTAGCTCTTCATATTGGCTCTTAATCTGTTCTATGAGTTTTCCTCCTACGGTACCAATACCGCAAATAAAAGAGATTTAATACCTTATATTCTGATAAGAAGAAAGAGTCATGAAGTACGTTCAGTGACTTTCTTAAATCCGAACCCTTTACAACGAATGAGATATTCATCTCTGATGCACCTTGGGCAATAGCAGTAATACTGATACCTGAGCGACCAAGTGTTTCAAAGAGTTTTCCGCTAATACCTGGTGTTCGTTTCATGTTTTCACCAACGATAGCCACAGTAGCAAGTCCACTTTCAGCATACATTGGGAACATACGACCATCTTCTATCTCAAGTCGGAACTCTTCATTAAGCACCTTCACAGCGTTTTCAGCATCTTCATCCTTTACACCGATAGAGGTGTTGTTCTCTGAAGCAGCCTGTGACACAAGGAAAACACTGATACCATTGTTTGCAAGCGAACTAAAGATACGACGGTTGACACCTACAACACCCACCATAGAAAGACCTGTCACGGTAATGACCGTTGTGCCTTTGATAGATGAAATACCCTTAATAGGCTTCTGGTTGTTTTCAATGTGCGACTTAATAATCGTACCTTGTCCGTCTGGGTTGAAGGTGTTTTTAACCTTAATCGGTATATTCTTTACACAGACTGGGTATATCGTGGGAGGATAGACAACCTTTGCACCAAAGTTGCAAAGCTCCATTGCCTCCGTATAAGAAAGTTCATTGATAGTGTATGCACCCTTGATAACACGGGGGTCAGCGGTCATAAAGCCATCAACGTCAGTCCATATCTCTAATACTTCAGCATTGAGAGAAGCGGCAAGAATAGATGCTGTATAATCACTTCCACCACGTCCGAGGTTGGTGATGTCGCCTGAGTCACGATCTTGTGCTATAAAACCAGGTACAAGGGAGATACGTGGGAGGTCAGCGAAAGTATCTAATACAAGTTTGTTGGTCAGTTCTGAATCGAGACTTCTTTTACCTAATTTCTCTTCAGTCTTAATAAATTCACGTGCATCAAACCACTTGGCTCCACGGATAAGGGTAGCTACAATTCTTGAGCTAAGGCGTTCGCCATAGCTTACGATAGTGTCCTCTGTCTTATGACTGAGGTCGTGAATTAAGAATACACCGTAATAAATAGACTGAAGTTGTTCAAAAAGGCTATCCACTTTGTTGAATAACACTTCACGATCATGTGGATCGGTAATGATTGCATCAATCATCTTATGATGTCGTGCAACGATTGAATCGAACTCTGTCCTCCAACTGTCATCACCTTTCAGGGCAAGCTTAGAAGTAGCTATGAGTTGATCTGTTATACCACCTAAGGCACTAACAACCACAATAATTGGTTGATGTTTAGCCTCCTTTTCTACAATCTTTTGCAGACTTAAAATACTCGATACAGAACCTACGGATGTTCCGCCAAACTTTAATACTTTCATTCCTGATATTTAATTTGTTATTATTTGACATCCCCTTTACAATGGGGGAAGTGTCAAACTTAGCTACAAAAATAATAAGAATTATTGCAATAGCCAACGATTTTCTCGATATATTTGAGTAAATTTGTGGCAAAAAGAAGAAGTTATACTATATATGACAGAGGAATATCAGTTACGTGTTCTGCCTCAAGTTGCCTATAACGAAAACAATATGAAGGCATACCTTGCTAAAGGAAAAAGGGGCTGGACGAGCGTACCATTTATCGTGTTCGGGTATTGAAGCGTTCTATTGACGCACGTCATCGCGACATATATGTTAATCAAAAATTCGCGTTTATATTAACGAGTTTCCACAAGACGACCCTTATGTTAAGACTGAATACCAAGACGTAAGCAGTCGTCCTTCGGTCATTGTGGTGGGTGCAGGACCTGCTGGTCTATTCTCTTCTTTGAAACTGATAGAGTTAGGTTTGCGCCCAATCGTTCTTGAACGAGGAAAGAATGTACGCGATCGTAAACTCGACATGGCTTTAATCTCGAAGACGCAGGAGGTTGATCCTGAGTCAAATTACTGCTTTTGGTGAAGGTGGTGCTGGAGCTTTATTCAGACGGAAAACTTTATACGCGGAGTAAGAAGCGTGGACCTGTAGATAAGATTCTAAATGTCTTTTGTCAGCATGGAGCATCACCATCTATTCTCGCAGATGCTCACCCACATATTGGTACAGATAAACTTCCACGTGTGATAGAGAATATGCGTAACACAATACTTGAGTGTGGAGGTGAGGTTCATTTTCAAACAAAGATGACCTCTTTGATTCTCGATGGCGATAAAGTTGTTGGTGTTGAGGCTGTTGATAATGGTGGAGCCATTAGTGTGAAGCATGAGTTTTATGGTCCAGTTGTCCTTTGCAACGGGTCATTCTGCACGTGATGTCTATCGTTATCTTGCTGAGGCTGGGATTGAGATGGAAGCAAAGGGAATTGCTGTTGGTGTACGATTGGAGCATCCTTCCCACTTGATAGACCAAATACAGTACCATAATAAAAACGGAAAGGGTAAATATCTTCCTACGGCAGAGTACTCTTTTTGTGACTACAAGCACAGGGGTCGTAGCGCTTTACTCTTTCTGTATGTGTCCCGGTGGATTTGTGATTCCTTCAGCTACTGGTCCAGAACAAACAGTTACCAATGGTATGAGCCCTGCTAATCGAGGAACGCAATGGTCGAACTCGGTATGGTTGTGCAGCTGAATCCAGAGGATGTAGAAGGTGATCGATGTGTTGCGTATCTTGCGTTATCAAGAACAGTTGGAACGTGACACTTGGCAGCAGGGAAATCGTAAGCAGACAGCCCCTAGCAGCGTATGGCTGATTTTGTAAATAATCGTCTGTCGTATGATCTTCCTAAGTCAAGTTATGCGCCAGGACTTATTTCCAGTCCACTGCATTTCTGATGCCTATCTTTTTGTTACAAAACGACTCCAAGAAGCCTTTCAAAACCTTTGATAGACAAGCACGTGGTTTCCTACAGATGAAGCGGTTATGATAGCTTTCCGAGACTCATACCAGTTCGCTCTGTACGTATTCTTCGTGACAAGAACGCCTCATGCATGTCCGCCTTTGAGGGTCTTTTTCCTTGTGCAGAGGGTGCTGGTATGCAGGTGGAATCGTTAGTGCGGGCATTGATGGAGAGCGTTGTGCTGAAATGGTTTCAGCTTACTCCAGCAATTGTAAAGCCTCATTTTGCTTCTGATAGTAAGCTGCAGAATAGGCTTTATTTATAGTTTGATAGAAAGTATTAGAGTTCTCGTGAGTATCTTTGTCTACTTTTATAACTATTCTAATCGAATTATTTTCACGAAAAGAAATATTTATTTACGTGAACAAAAATATTTCTTTTTCGTGAAAGTAATTCTTTTTATCATGAAGATAAATTGTAATCTATGGTCACTTTGTTTCTAAAAGTATTCTATTAGGGTAGCTGGCAAGAGTAACTTGCCATGTTATAAATATACTTTTAGATAACGACAAGGTGCTTTTATTTCTTTAGTCTAAAATCCCTGGTGCAAGGTTGTTGTATTCCAATCGCCAGTTTCGATACCTTTCTTCAACCAGTACATACGCTGTTCGGAAGTTCCATGGTGAAAGTCTCAGGAAGTGCATAGTCACGAAACTTTTCTTCTGGAGATAGTTATCTCCGATTTTTCTCAGCACAATCAATTGCCTCTTCGATATCACCATCAGTAAGACTTTGATATTTTTCATTGTCATAATGTGCCCAACAACCAGCATAGTAATCGGCAAGGAGTTCTAATTTTTACGCTTAGTTTGTTTGCCTCTTCCTTACTTACACGTGCCATCTTTGCATGACATTTGCCAAGAATACCACGGAGATATTCTACATGATGACCTACTTCATGCGCAATCACGTAAGCGTAAGCAAAATCAAGGTCGCCCTTTGCTTGTATTCCCTAAGTCCTTACGCATACCGGTGAAGAAAACTCAAGTCAAGGTAAAGACGTTGGTCAGCAGAGCAATAGAATGGTCCCATAGCTGCAGAACCATTGCCACTAAGCCGTTTGTACAGCATCCGTGAAGAGAACAAGAGTAGGGTATTGGTATTTCATACCGTGTAACTGAAACTGTTCTGTCCACACGTCTTCTGTACCAGCAAGAATCTGCTTTGAGAAGTCGGCAAGTTTCTCTTCTTCCTCTGTAAATTGGCGTTGTTGGCCACCAGTCTGCACTTCAGTCTGTCCCTGCATCTGTGATTGCGACGTTGCTGACTACATCTCCCATGTTTCACACCGCTCATAAAGGTAATAAGAGCAATGATAATGATACCTCCAATGCCACCAATACCTGCTTTTGCGCCAGTACCCATGCCACGGCGGTCTTCACATTATTACTTTCACGTCCTGTAAGTCTCATATTGTTTTCTTTGTTTTTAAAGCTTAATTATTCTGTATCGGCAAAGGTAAGGTATTATCTTGATATTTGCAAGTATTACTGTTCTGTTCCTTTAAGTTCAAATAAAGATTTTAGACGGCACATCTCTCATGTTTTTATTGATAAAACCAATAGGATAAAGGAATTAAAACATTGTTTTATGCTATTAAAAAGCACTCTGCTTTTTCCTCATTATGATTGTAGAAATAACGACTTTCTTCGTATGCAATGGCTTTTTCTTTTATCCTTTTGCTATGTCTGAGTTTTTCGTAAATTTGCATGTATTTTGAGAACAAACAATATAACTATATAATGAAGATTTGCTACAAATGGCTAAAGGAATACGTTGATTTCAATCTTAGTCCAGAAGAGATTGCTGTTGCGCTCACTTCAACAGGTTTGGAAGTAGGGTCACTGGACGAAGTTGAAACGATACGTGGTGGTTTGAAGGGATTATATGTCGGCAAAGTGCTTACTTGCGAGGCGCATCCCAACTCTGACCATCTTCATGTAACAACCGTTGACCTTGGCAAGGGAGAACCACAGCAGATTGTATGTGGCGCACCGAATGTTGCAGCTGGACAGAAAGTTATCGTTGCAGACTTAGGTTGTGTGCTCTATGATGGCGACAATGAGTTTACTATCAAGAGAAGCAAGCTGCGTGGTGTAGAAAGTCTTGCTATGATTTGTGCCGAGGATGAGATTGGTGTTGGCACTGGTCATGATGGTATCATTGTGTTGCCAGAGGATGCACCAGTCGGTCAGCCTGTATCAGAGTATTACCAATTAGACAGTGACTGGTTGATTGAAATAGATATCACTGCTAACCGTGCAGATGCGTTAAGCCATTATGGTGTAGCTCGCGACCTCTATGCATGGTTGACACAGAATGGTTATGAAACTTCATTGCATCGTCCATCTTGTGATGCTTTCACGGTTGATAATCATGACCTTCCTATTGATGTGACCATCGAGAATACAGATGCTTGCCGTCGTTATGCTTGTTTGAGCATTACTGATTGTGAGGTAAAGGAAAGTCCACAATGGTTGAAGGATAAACTGAATATTATCGGTTTACGACCAATTAACAATATCGTTGATATTACCAATTATATCATGATGGCTTACGGCCAGCCTATGCACTGTTTTGATGCAGACATGGTTAAAGGTCACCACATCATCGTTAAAGATAAGAATGAGGGTAAGAAGTTCGTTACTTTGGATGGTGAAGAGCATACACTTGGTGAGCACGATCTTGCAATCTGCAATGAGGAAGACCCTATGTGTATAGTAGGTGTCTTCGGTGGAAAGGGTAGTGGAACTTACGAAACAACAAGAAATGTAGTTTTGGAGAGTGCTTACTTCCATCCAACATGGATTCGTAAGAGTGCTCGTCGTCATGGTCTTTCAACTGATGCCAGCTTCCGTTTTGAGCGTGGTATCGATCCAAATGGTGTCATCTATGCACTGAAGCAGGCTGCAATCCTTTGTAAGGAATTGGCTGGCGGTAAGGTAAGTATGGAGATTCGTGACGAGTATCCAACTAAGATGGAGGGTTTCCCAGTTCGTCTGAACTACGAGTATTGCGACCGTCTTATTGGTAAGAAACTCGGTAATGAGACGATTAAGCGTATTGTTGAGAGCCTTGAAATGAAGGTGGAGAAGGAAGATGCAGAGGGACTCAACCTCCTCGTTCCTCCTTATCGTGTCGATGTACAGCGTCCTTGTGATGTTGTAGAAGACATCCTTCGTATCTATGGATATAATAATGTAGAGATTCCTACAGAGTTGAAGTCTTCGTTGACAATTGCTGAAGAGGCTGACAAGAACTATCATCGTGAAAACATTATCGGTGAGCAGTTAGTAGGTGCTGGCTTCTCAGAGATTATGAACACTCGCTCACAAAGAGTTCTTACTATGAGGAGACAGGCCTTAATGCTTATCCTTGGGAGGAGACTGTGAAAGTGATGAATCCACTTTCAGCAGACTTGGGTGATGCGTCAGACCCTTCTCTTCGGTGGTTTGAGAGCATTGTACTGAATGTTAATCTAAGTGCACAGAACCTCCGTTCTTTGAGGTAGGTAATGTCTATAAGTTCAATAAGGAGAAATGGTCAGAGGAAAGTCCTGCTAAGGCTTATAGTCAGGATTATCACATGGCATTGTGGGTGACAGGTAAGCGTGTACAAGGTTCATGGGCACATCCTGATGAGGAAAGTACATTCTATGAACTAAAGGCATACGTAGAGAATATTCTTCGTCGTATCGGTATTGCAATGGGCTTGCTTGTTGCGAAAAAGTCTGATAACAATGCTTTGATAAGCAGATTACCCTGAAGACACGTGCAGGTGAGGTGGTTGTTGAGATGGGTATTCTCAGCCACAAACTTTTGAAGAGTTTCGATATTGATCAGAAGGTTTATTATGCAGAGTTGGATTGGGCTGGACTGATGAAGGCCATCCGCAAGAATAAACTTCAGTTCCAAGAGATATCTAAGTATCCTGCTGTAGCGTGACCTTGCGCTGTGCACAATGTCGAGTTTGCACAGATTCGCGAGAGATTGCTCGTCAGACAGATAAGAAACTCTGAAGTGTTGAACTCTTTCGATGTTTATCAGGGTAAGAACCTTCCTGAGGGTAAGAAGAGTTATGCTGTAAACTTCATTCTTCAGGACGAGGACGAAGACACTCAACGAGTAAGGCAATTGAGTGCCATTATGCAGAGTAATTAGAATTTAATAAATAAACTCGGAGTAGAACTCCGTTAACAAACAATTCCAATGGGTAGAGCATTTGAATATCGCACAAAGCTGACTCAAGAGATGGGGAGTCACATGGCGTACGTTTGCTGAAAGTTAGGTAAAGAAATCGCTATGCTGTTAAGGCAGGTGGTCCTGAGCTCGAGGAACAACCCACGCCTTCGTGCAATTATAGCAACATGTAAGCGTGAGAATATGCCAAAGAGGACAATATCCAGCGTGCTATCAAGAACGCAATGGGTAAAGACACCAGCGACTACAAGGAGGTAACATACGAGAGTTTCATGGTCCTCACGGGAATAGCTGTGTTTGTTGAAACATTGACCGATAACACTACACGTACTGTAGGTGATGTTCGTTCAATCTTCAACAAGTTTGCAATGGTAACATCCCTGGCACACAGGGAGCTCTCTAGCTTCCTTTTCGTCGTGCTAAGCGGTCGTCACTTTTAAAAGAAGGACGGCTTAGATATGGAAAGAGTTGATTCTCGATTTGATTGCACTAGCGGCGTTGAGGACGAGTTTGACGAGACGAGGAAGAGAACGGAAATCATAATCTATGGTGAGCCAGCAAGTTTCGGTGAGATTCAGAAGCACTTTGGAGGACAATGGTCTGAGATTACTTCTGCTGAGTTCACTCGTATTCCCTAACGACTTGAAGGACGTAACTGCTGAGGAGCGTGAGACTCATCGATAAGATGGTTGGCAGCGTTTGGAGGACTTCGACGATGTGCAGAATGTTTATACTAACACGAAAAGCCAGCTGAAGACTAATCATCGTCCCTAATACACCCATATAATAAGGTGTACTGGTTTTAAAGAATAGAAAGAGACTATTTCAAAAATGTAGTCAGAGGTCGATAAACCTATATTTCCCACAAAGTGCTCTGATAGATACATAAATCATGTGTTTCTACATTTTGATATAGTCTCTTTGCTTCTTGATTTTTAGTTTCTACTCTGATTGTTATCCTATAGAAAAGATAACAAAAAGTCGGTTTTGTTGTAATTTTTCATAACCTTGTTTTAAATATGCTCTTTTGGCTAAAAGACGCCTAATTGACTTGCAAAGGTGTCTTTAGAGGTTTAACTAACGCCCTTTGGAGTGCAACCAAGCACCTTTGCAAAGTGATGTTGTAACCTGCTGATATTGCTTTAGTGCAAAAGGTACGAGAAATAGCTAATATATGACTTTTATAGGTGATTTGTAGTCTATTATGTAAATATATTTCAATTGCTTAGTACGCTTTTTAAATAAGAAAATGAGCACAGAAAGATGAAAAACAAAAATTCAACTTTGAATTTATTATTCGAAGATAAAAAGGAATATTTCTCTCTTTTGTCTATTTCGTATATTTTTATTGCACAAAGTTTTTGTGAATGTGCAGAAAATTATTTAACTCTGCACGCAAATCATATTTTTGTGCAATGGATTCTATAAAAAGTTTCAACGCGTGTATAGAGAAGAGTATCAAGGATAACTGGGATAAAGATGCTCTGACTGACTACCCTGGTGCTACACTTCAATACCATGATGCAGCCTGCAAAATAGAGAAATTACATATTCTTTTTGGAGAATAGCGGTTTGAAGAAGGGTGATCGATTGCTCTTTGTGGTAGAAATTCTCGTCATGGGCAGATTTTGCTTTTCTGCAATCCTCTTGCGGAGCCTGTAGTACACCTGTTCAGCATGAGTTTAAGCCAGAGCAGATTTACAATATTGTTAATCACTCTGAATCAAAACTCCTCTTTGTTGGTGATGCAGTAGGGCAACTATCGATGGAGAAACAGATCCCCAGTTGGAGGGTAATCTACCCTACCAGACTTTCTTTGATTCTTTTCTCGCTCAGAATCTTTGACGACGCCTCAGGCAAACTTGAATGCACTCTTTGGAAAGAAGTACCCAAAAGTTCTTCCGCAGGAGGATGTAAATTATTTCCAAAAGACGAGGGCTGACGACCTGCACTGATTAATTATACCAGCGAACAACTGGTTTTTCAAAAGCGTGTGATGTCAGTTATCGTTCTGTGCGTAGTAACTCGCTGTGCAGCGAGCCGATTTGAAAACCACATATTGCTTTCCTGGTAGCAGTTCTCGTGTTGCCAATGGCTCACATGTATGGAATGATTTGTGAGTTGATCCATGATTTAGCTTTTGCAGTCATCTATATTTCACTACGACTCACCCGAGTCCTTCTGATTGCTTTGACTACTGATATTCGTCCTCCTATTATTATTGCAGTACCAATGCTGTGTTGAGAAGATTATTCGTAAGAATGTCTTCCCAAAGGGTACTAGAGCAACAACATGTATGTTGCTGCAAGATGCCTGTTGTTAGTAAGAAGGTGAAGGAAAGAATCAGTGATTGTTATGGAAGCCTTCGGGTGCAGCTACATAGAACTTGTTACTGGCGGAGCCTGCTCTAACAAGGAGATTGAAGACTTTGGTAAGTATTAATTTCCCTCGTGACCAGTGGTATATAGTGCAACAGAATGCGGTCCGATGGTAACTTATAGTGATTACAGACTTTGTTCCAGGCTCTTGTGGTACACCTGTATTGAATATGGGTGAAGATTGTTAGTCCTCGATCCTCGCACAAATGTGTGAAAGTTACTACCAGAGGAGAGAACGTGATGCTTGGTTATTACAAGAATGGAGGCTACTAAAGAAGTTCTTGATAAAGGACGGTTGGTATCATACGGGCGACCTTGGAACGATGAGTGCGGATGGTCATCTCTTTATCTGTGGCCGTATTAAGAATATGCTTTTCAGGCTCAATGGTCAGAACGTTTATCCAGAGAAATGGAAGATAAGCTAAACTCTATGTCTATGGTCAGTGAGTGTAATATCATTCAGCGTGGTGATAAGATTGTTGGCTATTCATCCTGATTTTGATGAGGCAAAGAAATGGGCTTTTACAGTCGACTCCGCAAGAGATTATGGAGCAGAATCGTCTGGAACTGAACAATATGCTGCCATCTTTCTGCCATCTCAACGGAGTTGTGTGGGCGATGAAGAGTTTGTAAAAGACTCCCGAAGAAGAGTATGACTGTTATCTTTATCAGGAGAAGTAGATAATATCAGTCCTCTCCCTAACGCCTCTTTGTAAGTGTTTCGCTCAGCATCTGTCTATGATGTGTATTCGCACATGATGTGCTGAGTATTAAATACGTTTGAGAGAACTGGCTGTGAAGGTTATTGTTAGATAGTGTAATAAGGTAAGGGTCGTCATTGAACTTAATTTGTAGAGGCTGAATAAAGCTATAATTACGTTTTGGTAGTACTTCTGTTCTTTCAATGGATGGAAGAATAAAGCTACCTACATGAGTAATCTTTGTGTCTCTTTTGGTGTACATACGGTAAGGTGATTTTTGAAAAACCAATTTTCCTGTCATTTCTGTCATCAGTCCGTTACTTAACTTATTGATTAACAGTGTAGATACACGAAATGTTAAAAGTGGACAGCAAACTAAAATAAAACTTATTCTGTATTTTAGTATGATAATCCACTTTCAACTTTAGTAGACTTTATGTCTATATCGCTCGAAAGTAACCGTGATAAATTCGGGGAAGTAATAGAGGAAGTAACTTTGAACAGTATGTCCTGATACTTGTTTGCTTCCTATCTATCAACTGATAAGTGTCTATGCTATGAAAGATAAAGAAAGCCACTCTGAATGGTCGTTCCCACAAAGAGGCGGTTTGTATGTCTGACCTGAAGTTATCATTACTTACAAAACCTTCGTTGTTCCGTTATAGATCCTGCGATGCAGGAGGTAGAGTACCATCAGCCTGCACATCTGCCCGTCAAGGGTGTAGATGCGGGTTGTCAGAAGCACTACTTTCTATGATGATAGAAGGCCAGACTGAATGCTGAGTCGTCTCATTGTTCTTAAATTTGAAACTACATAACGTTCAGCATCGTTCTCATATAATATCATAAATTGATACTTTAGTATCGTGCAAAACATCATACATCTTAAAATTGTCTATCTTATTTATGCCGTTATAAGGGCAGGGTCGCATTGAGCCTGTGTGTGTATGTAGTTATCGATCCTCCAGCATTGGCAGGCTGCTATATTTACCATCAGCAGGGATTGGGATGACACGTGGTTTTACTCCTTTTTCATTATTAGGAAAGTCTGCAGACATTTACTTTTGTTAAACGGATATAGACTATGCATAGGCAAGTAAGCCTTTACCATAGGTTCCATCTCCAACCTTGATACCATGGTCCCTGTATACTCTGTGTCGATATACCTACTTGAGCTCATTAGATTGACAATCTTGTATGCCTTTCCACCATTGTCGATGCTCTTTAGGTTCTTAATATTGCAACTGTCTTTGAGTTCATCAATCTTCATCCAACCCATAACTTCACGTTCCCATGCAAGATAAGATGCTGGTACACGTCCACCACGTACTTCTGTTCCACCATCCATGAGGTCCCAGAACTCCATACCTTGGTCATCTTGGTTCTTTAGTTCTTCATCAAGAGCATGATATCTGGGAGTCCAAGTGTATGAGAGAACTCATGACAGAATAAGCCTATACCATTAATTTTCTTGTTATTCTTAGAGGTCTGATCACTTCCATTAAGTTCATTGCTGACTCCATAGCGTCGGATACTTTTACCGTCAAACTTATTTGAAATAGTAATCGTACTAGACTTTTGGCCAGATGTTTGAAACTTTCTACTAAGGTACTGGCAGAATGTCCTGCATAGATTATATAAACCAAATCAACGATACCATCGTTGTTCACATCGTATTTGTAGTCTACTGAATCATCAACAGCACCACAAGCATCAGCAAACAAAGTCCATTCTATCATATTTTCCTTTGCATATAAGTGTATGACCTGTGGCTTAGAACTCGACTAGTGCACTCGACTGCTCAAATCTCCCACAAGTAACCACGAACACCTTGTAGTTCATATACTGACCATAAGGAATTTCTGTGAAATGATTCATTCATCAGATAGTTTAGAACACCTTCTTTTGTATCTGGATAGGTAAAATGTCGTGTTTTCGCTACACTGAGGATGCAGTGCATTTAGGGCCTCATGTGAGGGAAATATGAACACCACTGCACAGAATCTACGATTGGTCCTCGTAAGAGGAGAGTTATCGTAGTTGCTTTTCAGATTCTTCTGCAATCTTATTAACGTAAATAAAGAACTTTTCCTTATCTTGCTTAGCAACTGTTAAGTTCTGCTTGTGAGTCAGTATGTAGCCTCATGCGCAAGTTGTTTGGTAGCACAGGTTGCCACTTTTCTACTTTTGACCGATATAGTAGTTGGTTATCTGCACCTTTGTACGAGCAGTACACCATCAAGGGTTGTACCAGTTGATATGTTCGTCACCACGCAAGATGACTGTAACAACAGAACCATCAGCTTGTTCATTTGTACAGGGATTGATTCTGCCTTTTGCTGCCCAAGTGGTAAGGGAACAAAGCATTGACATATTATAAGCGATAGTTGCTTGAATGTTTTCATCATATTCCTGCTAATTTCTTTTTACTTAATCTGTTATAAAAATATTGTCCCTTCTTCTGTGGCACGTTTACCAAACTCAATAGCATGGTGTGGACAGTGGTGATAACATGAGAAACAGGTCAAGCATTTGCCATTGTGTAGCCATTCTGGTTCCTATAGCCTAAGCCACCTTTGATGTCACCGACAGGACAAACATTGACAAATACTACACTTCACGCATCGACGACTGTCTACATGAAAGGGCTTATCAGTGATGAGGAAGCGTTCAAAGAAGCCTCCTACAGGGACCAGAGAAGAAAGAGGAATAGGACCTCTTATTAATTGCTTCCAGCCCCAAATCTGATTATTATCAGTATGAGGGATGCTGTTTAAGAATCTTAGAGAATTCTTTTTAACTGTTTTGAAAGCAAGTTCCTTCTTTTCTAATTCTTTCTCTTTCGTATCTACATCCATACCAGGTAAACCAACGTATGACTCTGGCATTATTAAAGAACATACTGCATTTAGTGACAGTGAGTCACCCACTGCTACATTCTTTAGTTGCTGCTGAAATCGTTCCATAGCCTTACCGATAGTATCTCCAGCTGTAACTAAGCAGAAACAATAGTGCTTGCCGAGAGAAGTGTATTCTCCCTTAGTCTTTATTGTTAATTTAGTTATAAATTCTTTTACAATACTTGGAACTCTCCATCCATGTATAGGAAAGATGAAACCTACGTGTTCATCCTTTTCCAATGTAAAAAGAACAATCACTTTGATTACTTGTGGGATTGAAACGAGTGTATCGTCAGTTTCTAAAGCTAATGTCTTTGCAGCCCATTTGCTGTTGCCTGTACCAGAAAAAGTGAGAATATCATGTGGCAAAAGGTACTGATATTTTGTAAATCTTACAAGATAAGCAAAGTGTAATGTTGTTGTTTTTTTCAGTTCTTTTTCTTACATTTTGCAAGAAGTGACATGAAAACATTAATGCTGTGAAAGAAGAAAATGGATTTTACTGATGATCCCTCAGTAAAGTTGCTCGTACCTTGGTGTTGGGTATTGCTGTTGGTGATACTTTTGGGAGATGATATATCCTCTCATGTATTGGTGGATAATGACGGCTTAGCATGATTGTCAATACCTTTGTGGTATGGAGAAAGAAGTATCTTCAAAGTTTGTTATTGCTCTTTACTGTCTTTTTAATTGGTGGGACATTCGTTTCAATGAAGAGGCGAAAGAACTCACATACAGCTACCTAATACGCAAATAACCTTTTAGGCTGTTCTACTTAGCCCCCAGTCATTCTATGGTAAAGTCATACAAACAGACTTAATGGTTATGACCGAAGGTGAACCGATGAAGGTTAAGGCATCAATTCTTCGTGATACGATAACAAATCGCTATCAAACATTACATCTTGGAGATGGAATAGAGGCAACTGCCTATCTTGAAGAACCCATGAACTTCTCTGATGCTACCTTTGATTATGCCCGCTGGTTGAAGTTACATGGCTATTCTGCAGAAACCTTTATCTTTTATAATCAATGGCAGAAAACCAAAGTGAGTCTTCGTCAGATGAGTTTTCTTCAACGTACATCCTTAGCAGCATCTATCCATAGAGATAGGTTAATGAAAGTGTTAGAAAGCAATCTTGATAGTACTCTATTTAGCTATAGTATCTGCAATGACACTTGGTGATAAGCATTTGATTAGTAAAGATATAAAGGAAGATTACTCAATAACAGGTGCAAGTCATGTCTTAGCTTTGTCAGGGTTTTACATCTTTACTATTTTGTATGGTTTGCTTTTTATTTATTATGAGTTGGTGAACATATCCTACTGCAAGAATATTCAAAAGGGAATAAAGTGAGCTTTTATCTCTGTTTATTCTTTGGGGGTATGTCGTTTTGGTTGGGATGTCTTCTCTGTTGTTCGCTCTGCAGTGATGCTGACCTATTTATTCTTTTTGTAACACTCTTGAATAGAGAGCGGGTTGTCTGTTAACACTTTGGCACTAACTGCTATTATCATGCTTGTTAGCAAACCCTTTATAGCCTTTTTCGATATAGGTTTCCAACTATCCTTTTATCTCTGTATGGTCAATTTTGCTTGTTCTATCCGCTCATCTACGAATTAATTCCTTTACAACAGAAGAAGAGTCTTGTAGTAGTCAGGTGGTTGTGGGGGATGATTGCAGTGTCATTGGCTGCTCAATTCGGAACCGCTCCTTGATAGCTTACTATTTCGGAAGAGTTTCCCAGTCTTTGCTGTTAGTAGTCTAATAGCAGTTCCAAGTACAATGTTTATTGTATCTGCATCATTCTGTATGTTACTTCTAGTTCATTAGCCTTCTTTATCATTATTTATTGGAAAGTGTATTTTGTATTATAACAGAAGGATTGAATGCCTCTCTCATTGGCTTGCAAGCCTACCTTGTGCAAGTATAGAGAATGTTCATATAACCATCTTCCAGCCTTTATATATTATTTCATGCTGATGGCAATATGGATCTTATGGAGTCGCAGGGAAGATAGAGTTTACGAATTATTTGCACTTTGCAGATAATTATGCAACGATATTTTTATCACCCTTTCATACGATGGAACCGCCTATCATGGCTGGCAGATTCAACCCAATGGGATTTCTGTACAAGAAGTATTGGAACACGCTTTGTCTACAATACTAAGAGAATCGATTGCTATTACAGGTGCAGGACGTACCGATGCTGGTGTACATGGCAGAATGATGGTTGCACACTTTGACACAGAATTGTCGTTTGACTGTGCACAATTAGTTTATAAAGTAAATCGTTTATTACCACGTGATGTATCTGTGTAGGATTGAACCTGTTAGTGAAGACCTCCACGCACGTTTCTCTGCGACCTCACGTACTTATCATTATTATGTTCAGACTGGGAAACAACCTTTCTCAGACAGTATTCAGTGTAAAGCGCTTCATTACTCATTAGACTTTGATAAGATGAATGAGGGCTGCAGCCTATTTGATAGGGGAGAAAGACTTTCAAAATGTTTCTGTAAGACGGGTGCGGATGTTAAAACAACTATCTGTAATCTTACTGAAGCACGATGGATTCCTACCAATGACGAGTTTGCTTTGACTACAGATGATGCTGTTACAAATTGGTGTTTTGTGATAACAGCTAACCGATTCTTACGCAATATGGTACGTGCTGTTGTTGGAACTTTAGTCGAGCTGGGAAGAGGACGTCTTTCATTAGATGAATTTAAGAAGATTGTTGATGGAGGAACAGAAGCGATGCAGGTGAAAGTATGCCTGGTAATGCGCTTTTCCTTTTGGGAAGTAAAGTATTAGAAAAGAACTTATGTGGATTCTTTTAGCTTTTTGTCTCCAGCAACATTGTTGGGACTTATGCATACATCGAAGAGTAGTCTCTTCTGTGGAATGACGTCATACCTGTACTCTTTCTCAACTTACACTCTTTTGTTCAGCAATCTTTCACCATTGATTTTGTTGTCACAATATACCCATGTACTCGATTCCAGTATCTTTCATGTAGGTGCTGGTGGTTGGGAGATGCATCGATGGATCATTCTAAAGAGCGTTATTGTACTCCTTTCTTGGGTATTCGGTTATTTTGCTATTGCTCAACTCCCTCAACGATAGTCGGTCCACCACTGCTACGTCTGTCATACAGACACCTGTAGGTGCAATGCTTGTCTTTTGGAGAACTGATTAAATATTTGGGCAATGGATTGAGTCAGTCTGGCTGTTATTTCCTGTTTCGTGTAGCAAAAGCGGTAAGAAAGAGGGTATAGACTTTAAGCATAATAAGTGGATATTCTTCTTGGTGTTGGCAGCAGTGATGGGAACCTGCAGCGGTCTGCTTGATAAATATCTGATGGCAAGCCCTGAGAATGGCGGAGTAGGGCTCGATCGTATGATGGCGCAGAGTTGGTATAATATCATCAGCGTCATGATGGGGTGCTGTCTTGCTTTGTCCTATCTTTAATCAGCGGAAGAAAAGTGAGAGCCGTCAGTCGTTTCTCATGAGTGGTCTATCTTGCCATATCTCATTCCTATCAATGGCAGACTTTGCTATTTCTACTGCACCTCATTACCGGGTGCAATGATATCTATTGTCTCAATGGTGCGTCGTGGCTCTGTTCTCGTATCGTTCTTATGTGGTGCAGTACTGTTTAGAGAGAAGAATTTAAAGGCAAAGGCAATCGATCTCTGTTTTGTGCTTCTTGGAATGATATTCTTATGGATTGGCTCACGTTGAGATGTATGGCTTAGTCTTTAAGATAAAGGATAAAAGTTCTGGTTGTGATAAATCATTTTGCTATATTTGCAACGATGTTGGTGACGCGTTTTCAGCGTTTAATATGAATAGGACTGCGCATTAACTCCTTTGAGGAGTCTTTATCGTGAGTCTCTTAAAAGACGATAATTACTATGCAGAATGTTTTTCATGGATTAGGAATAGCATTGATAACTCCATTTGGGAAGATTTGATATTGATTATGAAGCACTTGAGAATTTGGTTAACTACCATTTTCGAATAACGGGTGGTGCTGACTTCTTCTGCATTCTTACTACTACTGGTGAGGCCTTGCCTATCACGTGAAGAAAAGAATGAATTGACCCGCTGTCATTAAACGAAATGTTAATGGTGTCCCAATCCTGAAATATTGTGGTGGATAATACAGCTGCTGTTGTAGAAGAAATTAAAACGACTGATTGGAGTGGTGATTGATGGTATCTACTTGCATCTGTCCTTGGCTTATAATAAAACCAAGTCAGGAGGGGCTTTACGCACTTTTGGCGCTATCGCGCTAAGGCAAGTCTCTCCAGTCTGTAGGGCCAGGCAATGTGCCTGGTCGTGTAGGTGTCAGCGTGATCGCAGAGACCAGCCGTTGCGCATCACTCAGAGTTTACTTTTCAAATGTTGTTGCGTATGTTAGGGCATCAGGCAACTTGGAGCGAGGTTGATGAGATTATCAAAGAATGCAAGCAACACTATCTCGAAGCTATCGAGTGGCGATGACGATTGACTTTTCCAATGATAGCAAGTGAATGTAGAGAGTTATCTCTGCGATTGGTAACACCTGCCAGGAGTTCCTCACGTATGGTCGTTTGGAACTTATGGGGTGAGTATGAGCCAGCATGTAAGATGGCATCATCAGTTTCACAGAACTGTATAGCACCTCTTGTGTAGATGGTAACAGCGGCTGTGAGGCCTCTCTTGAATGAGATGGGCATAGACGGAGAATGTTCTGCGCCTTCCCTGGGTCTCCAACACGCATTGGAAACAACAAAGCTAGAAAGATGTGAATGAGATTCCTTAAGGGAAATGAGAACTCCAGCAAGCAGTTTTAGTATTTAGTAATATGAGAGAAGGGCAGGAGACCGCCCTCTTTATGGCCTAGTGAGGAAAAAGGTGATCACTGCACATGGGTGATCTCCAAAACAAAGAGACATCTTTGTCCTGACTCCTCCTCATAGATTCGTTCCTGAATACCCATTTGTGACAGGTTGAAAGATTCTGCTGCCGCATTTGATGCTCTGGCATTGTAGTGTACCCATGGATATCATCTATAATGCTCATGCGATGTAGCTGCACTAACATTTGAAAGAATCAAACCCTGCCTCTTCCACTATATGTACGCATTTAGGCCATTACACAACTCGGCTGCATTTTACTGGTATTCTGGCAAAATCTGCTCCATAGGAATGACACAGACCATGGAGCACGTCTCAGCTAGGATAAAGTTCGAAGAGTATCTTGGGCTCTCCTGTTTCTGTGAATCTGTCCATTTCTCTGAAGACTTGAACAGAAGATATACTACCTGGCTAGCAGTTCCTTCTTCTGCATCTCGTTCCCAAGCAGAAAGCGAGGTTAGTCTACTTTCCTATAAGTTTGGCCTCCTCCCATTTCATCATTTGCCCTCCTGTATGGCTCTACAACGAGAGATCTATCCTCATCTGCCTTGTACAGCTAGCATCACAGGCAAGCTTTTGGAACAGCGGAGCTATCATGTGACTCACTGGCTTTAGGGAAGCTGGGTGGCGTACCATTCACGTGCACACTGTCAAGCCAAGTCTCCAGTGTTACCTCCTCGACCTCTCCTCACGCTTTTTGGTTCATCTATCCTATCGAGGTACCTCACCTGTCCTTCAGACTTTGACCCAGCAACTAATACTGCTACAAGGCAGCCCTTCCGACCATGTCTATCCCTATGGCTGGTTACTATCGTGTAAAGCTCTCCGTTGGAGAGAGCGGGTCTCATCGGATAGCAAGATGTAGAGCAACACATTATCGGAAACAGAAGCCACCAAAGGACTCAGCAGTCCTAACCTTGTCCTAGCATACTTCGGCACCTCCTCCTGTGTGTTTCTCGAAACTGACGTCCACTCGATATGATAAAATTCCTCAAGCGTACGGCAGGTCATCGACGTCTCCCACATGTTTCTTTTAGCTCCGAACTCTTTGGAATAACGTGAGTACGGGAGGCTGTAATATCAATCTGTAAAGGAAGAGAGAAACTCTGCCTGGGCGCGATGTCTAACCAACGACTGACGTCGACAAGGGCGAGAATAACTATGGTCACACAGGGTAAAGTGACCGCACTCAACAGCGTCCATAAAGCCTTTAGACTCAAAATGAAAGGCCAATGGAAGTCTGCTCCATCTTCCTCGTCAAGATGGATACGCAATAATGAAGGTGACTGGGTTCTATTTTAACCACAGAGAAGTAGTTTCAGCACTCCTTAGGAGAACCAACGATGCTAGCAGTCGATATAGATAAGTATCTTCCATAATGCAAAGGAAGAAAAAGATAATCAAATAGTAGATTTCCGCTACCTCCTACTGGGCCCTTTATATTGACTATACAATTAAAAGAGCACGATAGGAAAGACTGATGCATGCTATTTTCTTTATGTCATGAGGAATTTCTGTTTTATGCTTGATTTTTGGTTCACGCTACGGCAGCTAGCAATCATCTTGCATCAATGTTACCCATAAATCACCCTTTTTCGCTAACTCTTTAAACTAAAACCTATTTCGAGTTGCTGAACAATCTACTTTGTTCTCACCTTAAACTAAATAACCAAAACCTAAATCTAGTACTACTAAAGCTCTAAACAATCTAGTATTTGTCTTTGATGATGCAAAGGTAAGTATTGTTTGTGCACACACCAAATATTTTGGTGCATAATTTTCCATGTAATGTGTCGTGTCTTGATTTGTATCAATTACATAGCCAATGCTGACAACCATGGTACTAGAGAGAAAACACAAGCATTTACATATTACTTCCTCTGTTTTAGACAATGTTTAGTTTATTTCATATGATAAATACCTGTGATCAGATAGATTCTCACCAGGAGATGACTCACTGAAAACCAACCGCAAAGCTTATTCTTGACTAAGTCAGATTGCATAATGCAGGTTACATCTCAAAGCTGGGTTGATTATTTTAGATAGAGTCTGATTTTTGATAACTTCCTTGTGTGCTAACGTGCCGTTTCTCCAGCCACCTGTACCATGCAGCAATAATACGTTTCTGTAATTAGGAGATTCAAGTCCTTCTTGGCGTAAGAACTGGTTGAGCAAGTCAATCAAGGTTACCTTTCGTCTGAAATATCTTATCAAACCCTTTCATTAATTTCACCACCTTCTACAGAATAGCCGTAATTGAAACCACTACCTTGTAAAATCTTGTCTCCACTATTGTTGGTATCTAGAATTTGTCCAAGTCATCACCCGATACAACGCACAAATTTTCCACACGACTACTATCGAGTTTAAAAAAGATATCGTCAAGCAATAACAGTTATTCCTTCTGCTGTAAGTCCAAGAAAATCAAACTGTGCAAGCTTCAAAGCCAAACATTAAGTTTTATTTTGTCCTGCTGTACCTTCTCTTTTCCTTAGGAGGGCCACCAAGTTTTCATTACTAAGTCCGTCCTTGTTAGAAAAGGCTGCAGGCGAATAACGTAATGCGGTCTTTTTGCTTTGCGATCACGCTGAATAACGCTCCAACAAAGTCACCACGTTGACAATGCGGAAACACACTCGAGAGGAAAACCTGCCTCGCTCACCGCAGATAGTCAGATAGATACGCTGAGAGACGAGGTGAGCTGACAAGGCTACGCGCTTCTTATAGACTGCCTCACCATGCCCAGCCATCTGCATTTTCAGCAGTCCAGGAAGTGTAGCATCACAAAGCAACCTCCGTACGGCAGAGCGTTACGCCGCGCCAGTTTGTAGCCTCGTTATATCGGCTAAAGCTGATTCTACGCAGCGTGTCGTACTGAGAGACCACGGTCCATCAGCTTCTCTTCGCTCCTCATACCCTCCCCAATGAGTGCCAGTCAGCGCAGAGCCGACAAAAGTGATGGTGGACCCATGTCCGATATGCTCGTGACACGTTTATATTCTTTCTTATTCGCGTTTAAAATGCTGAGCCACGCACATACTTGCACACCTGCATCGCAGACTCACCAGCATCCAGTACAGCAATCACCTTTAGCCTAAACGTAGCACCGCGGCGCATCGCTCGAATCCTTTGGATTAAAGCGCACTCTTACAGAAAGAAAGATAATAAACCGCACTCAAGCAGATTGGTCTTCTTCACTTCATTATGTCCAATAAAACAGTTAAAGCTTAGCCGACAATTCAATAAGGTTGCCGTCCTGAGAATATGCTACTGGTTTGCAATGGATAGTTTCTCTAGTGCATCGTCTATGTTTTGTTGCCTGAATATTAAGTGAGGATAGATGTGAACTGAATCTCCACTTATAACTTCAAAAGTGTTATTCTCGCGACAGCCTTCTGCACGTTAAGAGAATAAAAAGTTAAGTTAATCCGAGTTAACCTTTAAACCTACATTATTCAACATTTTCTCATATCTTTGCAAAGTTAACTCATTTTCCGTTCAATAAAAGAAAGTCGTTGATAAATTCTAACATATGCGGCTGCGATTAAAACTGTCCCGCTATAATGCACCCGCACAGTTTAGAATAAAATAAAAACATCATAACGTAAAAATGGTATACAACAAAGAACAGGTACATACAAAGATACCACTTAACAATTCTACAGAGGCTACGTTCTTTGGGGAAGTGCAAAACACCTTATCCTTTATCGTTGCTATTGTAATGCAGCTATTATCGCTACAAAAACTATGGCTATATCACATGGCCCAGAAATAGCTGGAGTTCAAGCTGAAGTCAGACATAGCAATAATCAACAGTGATGGAACTCTTGCTGGTTTCCAGAGGAACTGACTACGTGGCTGTGGTTACGGTAGCCTCTAAAGCACTTATGTTGCCTTTGCTATACATCAGGCTAATAAATTGGGCTAAGGCGTTGGAGATGCGAAGAAGTTCAGCTGGCGGCATTGGATGTGAATTGGTCCAGCATCTCAGGAGATGGCACTCAGTATCTATGCAAACAACAACCAGAACCTTAAGGGGCTGTTGTTGTTTCAAGAAGGCTACAAGGTGGCTAACTCCGTGCTGATAATACCAACCTCAGCATCAACTCCTTTAGCATTGCGCAGGCTGGTATCCTCCTCGAGGCAGAGCCGGAAGGCTGGGGCGCGCAGGATTTACAGGATATCAAGAAGACATGCACGTCAACTCTCCCTGTCTATCAGGATGTTGACCCAGAGTATATTGGGCGTGCTGCTTCTAACTAAGCAGTGCAACAGAACTTCATCATTTGCCATTGCAGTGGAGGTGTGCAGATGCAAGGTATTATGCTGGTATTATTGTGTGGAGTGGAATCCGGGAGATTACTAGTTGCCCATACGATGGTGCTATAAGGGTACTCGAGAAGCATGGTGCTATTCAGAGAATATTCATATTAAGACTGTTCCTGAGTAGCTTTGAACTTATTTATAGGTACTGAATGATGACCAAGAACGACGGTTTCCAGTACAACTATTATTCTTGGAAGTGTCATTCGTGGTGAGCACCTCATTTGGCCTTCTTTGTAGGGTGTTACAGCACCAGTATTGCTCACCTTAACGCATCCCCGCAGAACATTCCACCTTATCTATGGTCTTCTCACAACAGACGATACAACAGGCTAAGGATCGCGGTGGTGGCGAACTTGAAACAAGGGTGACAGATGTGCGATAGATGCTATCAAGACTCAACTAAGTTCTAAAGGCGATAGTTTAAAAAGAAAATATCAAAACTGATGGCAACGGTTTGTTCAGTGACTACTGCCTAACTATTATTTGTTCGGACGATTTTGAAGACTTCCAAGTTTTGGGTATGGGTTTCCATTTGTGTTTAGAGTTTGAAGCAATGTCACATGGGTGAGGAGAGGACGGAGGATTATTAAACAAAACAATGGAAGCCACGGGCACCGTCAGTGCATGAAATTTACAGGTTTGTTAATGATTATGCTTGAATTTATATACAAAGCGTTTACATTTCCAAGTTATAAAGAATCTATTTTGATACACCTCCATCGCTCTTTTGTTGCGTCCCGGCACCTCCGTGAACATTGCGTTTATCCGTCCCTCTCCAATGACTCTGTAATGCCTATTATATGGACACCCAATTTGTCCTCCCATATTTCGGAAGAAACGTTTATTCTTTATATAGCCCTTAATTACATTTGTGCATGCTGAATTATCTTTTTACATTGCGCTTCCCACTTGTTTTTGCTTAAAAATAACAAAAATGTCATTTCCGAACGCCTTTTGCTCTTTTGTATAAGAGGTTGCGTCATCTATTCGAGAGGGTGGCAAAATTGGACTTCAAAAGTTAGTTAGACTTCAAAAGGCATCTTTTGAAAGCCATTAAACCTTAATTCAACTCAATTAAGCACTAACTTAAAATTATTGGGTTGCACAGATTTTATTACCATGTGAGGTGTAGAGTGTTTTGAGTGTTTGCCTCAAAGTCATCATTATTTTAGCCAAATAATGCTCTAAGGTGCTTCTTCAACCTTTCTTACCAGGATGAGATTTAGCCATGGTGTACTTACCACCAAGACCCTGAAAGGTTTATACTTTGGAGGCAACCAGTATGGCTAGTACTTCTCACTTCTGCATGCACTGTTCTATGCAATGACCGTACTTGCTCCATAATCAGCCTGCCACATACCAACCTTGTTGTTCTATCAGTTGTGTCAACATTTGATGGTGCAGCAGCTTAATAACGCAAGGGTCCATTACCATGTCTGTCACACGTAAAACACCACCACAATGTTACTAAGGAAGACATCCTTTACCATCAGCTTAAACCGACACGTTTTCTGGGCAGCGAGGAGCATGTTAAGGCGAGCGTTGAGCCTGTGGCAGAACAGCATGGAGTTCCATAAACGATGATACAGAACAACAGCCAACCTCCGGCGGCAGGGAAGGGCGTGCACCTTCGATATGATACTTGAAGATAACAACACGAAAGTCCCTCTCATGATGCTTCTGTGGAGGTTTCGGAAGGTTTACTAACCTCACAGTCCCTGCTGTTCCATCTCATAAATACCGGGAGTTCCTGACGGCCGAATAAAAGCGATTCTTAATACTTTGGAGGATTCTAAATGCCTGTGCCTTCAAACTGGATACGGTGTCCAACAATATGCTCCTAATATCTTTAGATTATATTGCTTCCATGCAGTATTGCTAATGGAAATCAAGGAACCACTTGTCTTGGCAAGCGTAGAAGGAGCTGATGCGTGCCAGGTGATGACCACTACAGGGCTGCTGTCAACGCGTCTTCCATTGGGTCGATGGTTGGATAGAGTCGAGTAACAACAAAGTTCCTGGCTGTACGTCACGGATATGCTCGAGACCTGTTCTAGATGTTTTCCGACAAGATAATGATGTCTGCAATATCCCTGGAAATACGTCGGCACATCTTTATCTGATGAGACTTTCCTCACCGCTGACATCTAAGAGTACACGCTGCGTCATGGCAGTACCTTGTCTGCAGTGTCAGCGATATCTCTACAATACAGGTTCGCACACCAAGTGCACAGTACTACCTGGTACCAAACCTCCCACCTAATACACGGTTAAGTTCCCACATCGACCGTATCTGCAGCTGGGTCCATCGACGAGATGAGGATATCGCGAAGCGCTGTGCGGCTGATTTTGCCAAGGCGAAACAGAGCCGCAGAAAGCCGCAGTGCGCGCAATGTTGTTTGCGACGTGCCATGTGCAACAGCCTGTGACCCGCTATCAGCATGCGATACGGAGCTGCATGATGTGATTGCACAGCACAGATTGGGGCGTACCAGTCCATTTTGGACTTTACTTGCTCACTAATTACTATAGACAGAAAGCTATCTCTGTCCTTTGCACATCAAAGTAGAAGACCTAGTAATGAGTTACTCATGGTTACCGAAATTTATTCTTGACTTTAACTATGTGAAACGTGATGATTACCTGCTCGCTGGCTGGCAGCGTACCCTTCGTCAGCTGTGAGCCAAGAGCGACAAAGAACGCTGCCTGGAGCTGAACAGTCAGGCACAGAGGTTGGCTGAGCGTGAAGCTTGTCAGAAAGCTTATAAATAGCTGTGATGCCTACGATGGATGCCTGCGGCGTATCGATTGAAAGGACGCTTGCCTGTATGATGCAGCGAAGGTTGACATTAGACTTTGCCCGGTTTAATGCACGAATTGGATTGCGAGTACGGCTATGATTGTACAAGCTGCTTTGAGCGACCTCGACGTACTGAAAGACTGAAAGCATGAGACGCGGTGCTGATGCGGCTATCCGGCATGAATACGAGATCTTAATTGTGGCAACTGGTTGCTGACAAGGACTCAGTTGAGCAACTCGCTGACCTAAGTGATAAGATTGTTGCTGCGGCTCGTTGTCGTTCTGGGACAGACCTTCGAGCTGCACGTGCGGGCCGTAGAAGAGGCTGAGCCCTGATATCCAGTCTTTCAGTGTGCCTGATTAATGCATGTACTGGTGAGACTTGCTATAGACTGCAGAACCATAGAGATTGGTCGTACATGGTTTGCTGGGCCGCAGATAACAAGGCTTTGTCCGCAGGTAACCGCTCCCTCTGCAATTCGGAAGATGCGGGTGCTTACACAACTGGTGGTGGTGGCTATAATGGATAGGGTCGTCGTCGTCAAGATGACAGAAGCCGCCTACGCGGGGCTTATGATCAAGGCATCGAGCAAATCCGCCAGAGACAATGGTGAAGTATTATTTCACTGCCTTGATTCAGAAGTATATGAAGGTTGATGAAGCTGTCGATACGAGCGACACCCTGACATCAAATACACGAAGATTGGACCACCGCAGCAAAGGCAAGCACTCATAGCTCCCGCAAGGCACGCTCTTAGCCCAGTGGTAAGGTTAGTCAGCTGAGAACTGAGCATAGTAATCAATGAGGAAGAGGGTTGTGACGTAAGCAGAGATTCTTGCCAGCAGGCCTATAAACAGTTTGATGGACAGAAGGTTGAGTAATGCCGACTTTCAGTTATTGAGAGCAGCTTTGTGTTCAGCGTCCATCACTCATGGGTTACGGTGAGTTTGAAGCTATCAAACTGATTGTCAGTTGATGGTAGACTATGGGAAGAGACTTCCCTGAGATGGTCATCGTGGAATCACTCTACAGCACATTGTTGCGCGACTTTACCAGTATTTGCTGCCGACCTTGAGATCAGATAGCGGTGCAAGAATGTTGGTGCGCCCGATAGCTGCTTTTAGGGTAATCGAGCCACTAGGTAGCCACCGACTTTCGTTCGTACGGTGTTGAGTCATTTCTATTTCGAGCATCGCGCTGCTCTCACTACAACCGAAAACAAGAAACACGAAAGAGTTCACTAGGGTCCTGCGAAGTCGCCCTCAAACGTTTAGAGATCGTCACTGGTACCGCCTTATGGACATCACGTGTCCAAATGGACGGATGATGATTGTCGAATTCTATACAGGTTACTCCTTTCTCCTACTGTTGTACAGCTGCATGTCAACATGTATTGTAACAAAGTCTACACAGTAGCCTGCGCAATGAGATCAGTTTGAGATTAATGGCAGTTCAAAAGCACTTGTCAATGACCCTGTATCAGAAGGCTACGGACGAACACTGTAAGACAGCGTTACATGTGGGTGGGCTGGGTGTTGGCAGTTTTATCTTTCGAAGAATGGATGCTCTTTCCAGAGCAGGATGCGATTCACGTGGACTCTGCGAGAAACTGCCATCGCTCGTGAATTACACGACTTCTAGATTCGTTCTAACTCATAGTGAGGATGCTGAGAAGGATAATGACAGAGATTCAACGTGATGTTACATGCACTGATAGCATGCCATGCTCTAATCTGACAATCCGAGGCGACTGGAATTATGGAAAGGAAGAAGATGCGATGACAGGTATCCTTCACCAGGATGCAGATGAAGCGCATCTGGAGCAGATGGAAGAGAAAGGTACGGCAAGATGGATGGATATACAGAAGCAAAGCTCTGATTCTTCTATTTTGGGCGTGGTCAGTCTCAGTCGGATGAGCGGTTCCCTTTCTTCAATGATATGGTGAGTGGTTTACTCCTTTCTGCCGAATCTTACTGCTTACGCCCTGTGATGTAAAGTAGATTAGGCGACTTTACGAAGTTCTTCGTACTGCGCTCGCGGGAAAGAAGTAATGTCCTGTGGGTCGGATAGATGCTCTTTTGCTTTTGGCTGGAGAACAAATCATCAGTCGGATTTACCTGCATCTGAAGTGATATAAAGGATGCAATAGGTTCTGACGCCGTGGCCGGACCGTTGGCAGAAAGTGACGATGATGCAGAGGATGCCTCAGTCATTCGTCCATTACCTGCCCACAAGACTCACACGTTTCTTCACATAGCTATCCTTACAGCTAATGAGTTTATCAATCATTTGAGGATAATGGTAGGGTGACTGTTGCGGATACCTTCTACTTTGCGTACATAAAGTCCTTCATGGGTACGAGCTCGATGATGCAAATTGCGCCCGGCTTCACACTTTGTATAAGCATCCAGCGGGCCATGCACGGAACTTTTGCAGAACTGCTCACTCCTTTCCAGAGTGCAGACCCACGATATGCCATCTTAATGGGCTATACAAACCTCCATGTATGGGTAAAGAGCTTGCGGTTTGCCCATCAATTTCTTTCGACTATACCGTTGAAGGCCCAGCACGCAACCAGTGGGCGCTGAAAGGATAAGCACAGGCAGCACGACGACACTGAGGATTATAAGACAGCAGAAAGTGTACTGATTGCCGGTTGCAGAAGTCGAACCAGGTCACAGAGTTACACAATGAATCGTTGTGTGCGCTCTTTTGAAAGTTAGTAGGACAAAGCTGAAAGTGCGTGAAAGTTGTTTCACGTCTTGACATCAATATCCGGAAGACATGAGATGCCGAAGCGTGACAACACCGCGCGGGCAATGCTGTCCGGATAATAGTCTTGATAAGGCTTCACGGTTGTATGGCGCTCTCATGCACCTCCAACTCGCGCACGGATTATCTGAATTGCAGGCGTGGCGTCGAGTGGGCTATGGGTAATGTTCAACGTGCTGGCGAATTGTTCCGTGGATGGATGGTGAAAGTGGAAGAGGTACGGGAACAGTGATGAGAAGGAGTTCGCCAGTGAGTGCCGCTACATTGCGATGGTATAGCATCTCAGAGCGGCTGCTTCTTAATGTTGGGTTTAGATTCAGGTTAATATCCAACTATCCATGCCGTATTCAAATACTTTAATAATTAGACTGCTGTGGTATAGAAAAAGCACAATAGGAATTTGCTCAATTTATATGGGTTAATGGGATAATGAACGAACAGATTACACGACTGGACTGAGATTAAACAGTCTTTCCGCCTCACTCTTGATGAATGGAGTTGCATCGCACTCTATGCGTCAGGAGTTAGTACGTATAAGATAAAACTGAGTGCCAGACCACCAGTTTGCAGAAGATGTGCAGCTGAGAATATGGTAAGGATTATGAACTTTCGCAACTAGAACTAACGGAAGAGAGGATATTCGTGAGGTGTCAGTTGCTTGCTGCGCTTAGTATGCCCTTCAGGAAGATGGATGATCAGACATGCGATGAGTATGGATGTCTTACTGGCCATTGCACAGGAAATATGGCTGAGCGTTGTTTCAATCTTCTATTTCAGTGTCTTGACTTTGCACCAGCTTTTGGCATACAAGTGGATAGCTGCAGCGTGATATGTATCAAGCATTTGCATATCAGTTGCTTACTCAGATTTGTTTGCTCGTGGTATGGAACCCTAATGGGCGAGTTAAATGAGTTTTCTTGGAGTCAGGCTACACACAACGTTAGTCGGGTGAGAGTCTACCATTGAGACATGCAGCATACAATTGTCGTTTCGAGTTTCTGCCAGCGGTAGGAGGAACTTTCGATGCTATGGCTGCAAAGCGCTACTGCTGATGCCGATATCCTTTAGCATGACAGTGATGAGCTAATTCTCTTTTATGTCGACTAAAGTGATTACTCTCTCTCCCAAGGGCTTTAAACAATGTTTTATAAGAAGAATATCACAGTCTAACTACTATACTCTATCAACAGTTGTTACTTTCAAATGCATATTGCTTACATGTAGCACATGTGGTGCGGACTGCTTTATCCACCATATGTGCGCATGCTTAACAGTGCATGCGGATGGTTAATATCACCAGTGATGAGGAGGTAATACCATTCTGCGACTAGTGTGAGTTGAGATTGAGTAGATATTGTTGAAAGAGAGTATAATAACATCAAAGAAAAAGCCCGACACCACCGTTTGGTGCATCACTACTATGCTGTCTGCGTGCATCGTTTTGAACGGCGTACTGATCTAATTTCCTGGTACTTCTGGTTTACTTCATTAAAATTTACTAATCAAGATTAATCTTCTGAGCAATCAATGCCTCTGCATTCTTGACGGTACCTGCTGCATACGGTAAACGCCGCGCAAATGTCATACAACTGTGCTATCCTTTTCTTCTTTTGCACGGACCCTTTGGTTCTGCGGTTACTCTGTTTTCTTTTGCGAATTTCGTTGCAAAGGTAGGAAGATATTTGATACAGCCAGTCTTTTCGTGTCTGTATTTGCTACGATATGGACGGCTATGGCGTTGATATAAATCAACAGTGATTGACTATGGTCACAAAGTAAACTGAGAATAGTGTTACAAAAAGAGACGCCTAAAGTTTGTTGTAGGTGTGGAGCTTGCATCAGCACAGCATTCAGATTAAAGTATTTAAGATAACAGCACGTTTATGGATAAAGCTGGTGGCTTAAGAACCAGGGTTTGACAGCAATGCATGGATGCTCATTTTCACTCGAGATTCGGGTAGCTCGTCATGAGCTTTGCTGAGACGAAGAGCTAAAAGCACTAAAACAGACTGCCTCGTGCTGCACTTTCGTGGCAACTCGTAGCGATACGCAATTAGGAAGAAAACGAGAACAAGATCAGCCAGAGACGAGCAGGCAATCAGCATCCGAGTGATTTGCAGGTGCTGCATGTAATACTGAAATGGTTATATCGCACTGTTTCGCCGCGCTTGTTTAGAAGTCTACCATCATCTCCAACCCTCATCAGCCTGCATCTCCAGGGTCACTCTGGGTTGGTGTCGAAAATTGGTGGTACGATAAGCTTTCTTCCGTGAGGCTTTGTCACTCATCGAAATCCTCATCGTCCTCGTCGTCTCTCTCTCTCTCATCTTCGGCATCATCATGCCATCATCCATCGGATCCTTCAAGGATGCGTCACCCATCTCCTCAAATGATGTAAAGACTAGTAGTGAGTCACGTTTGGTAAGCTTTACATGACCTGCATGGTGGCTTCTGTCCAGAGGCACTTTGAAATCTCAGAAAGGACTTTCCGGCACTCTAGCACCTTGCTGCTTCATAAAGACCGCCCTGGTCTTCAGAGCGAAACGGTGACCAGGAAGCGTGGGTTGTACTTATATCAGAATCACGCAAGACGTATCACTGCTGCGCTCTGTGGGAAGGCTCTCCCAGCCACCGCAGAAGTTACGCGTCAAGTAGCCCTCGTGGCTCAGAGCGTGACAGATGGGAGATGTGCCAAGATTAAATCAGTAGCCACGTTGGGTTGATCTTTAGAAAGCCGTACAGTGGTGCACCCTCGTCAAGACTAGCTTGACCAACAGCAGCCACGTTCCGCGTATTTCTTGACTGGCTTCAGACGTAACAGCTTAATTTGCTTCAAAAGTAGCACGTTTACATCAATACTGGTGTCGCTCATTATCCCTTAAGTCAGCGTCACGTTCTCTTACTGTGCCCATAAGGCCGAGACATCGTTTCCTGGAATGTCACACATTGCTTTTGATAGATTCTTTAAACGATAGTGCCTTGTCCTTGTCACTTCATATTGTGTTTGCTGTCATTTTGCTTTATGGTATAGCTTTGTACCGAGCCATGACCCTCAGACCTGCTGCAAAGTATGATGCCAAACGTAAACTTCCAAACTTTTTCGCTGAAAGTTTCGTCAAAAGTGAAATAAACTACGATTTAATGCTAGTTTACCCAAAGGTGAAAGTGTGCAGTTCTTTGAGTTTCTATAGCGTTAATACACTTTGCTTTGCTTCTGCGAGTGATGGATAACTCCACAAGACATACCTGTGAGTCAGTCGGTTTTCTTTGGTCAAGATACAGTTTCAATGCACCATAATCAGATCGGTTTTCCTCGATACGTCTCCTATTGCTCTGGGCGCTGCATGACTATGGTGTCCAACGATAGCATCAGCCCTACGTCATGATGCGTTCGTGCATCTTTCTCCGCTGCTGTAGCATGTGCGACTCTGATAATTCAATTCCCATCCCCAATGCAGTATAGGAGACTATAGTTTGCTTGTCTGTGACTCGCAAAGCGTTTCACTCTAACGTGATGGTTATCTAGATCTCCTCACATAACACAGCTTTTGAGGAGGATGGGGAGGTTTTCAGGGAGTAAAGCAGCAGAGTGGAAACTACCCAAACGTGTGCGCTTGTGAAATGGTACTGGCTCTGCTAGCTTCACTCCCATAGTCTTACACGGGCTCCGATGAGTCTCCTTCCTGCCTGAATCTGTTTCTTGTGTGTCTAAAGTCCATTTTCTTCCTTGGTCAATACTATGATTGTTGGCTCCGTTCCAGGTGCACGGGTATGCCATGACGCATGACGTAGGTGTGAGGCAACCATTTCGGGTTCTCTCTCTAAAGATGAAACGTTTGAACCTCCGCTCCTGATTTTGGTCGCAGACATTCTAGGATTGCCAATTACGCATGGTCGGAAGGAATTGGAAACAACGAGGTCGATAGTCAGGTGAAGAGGGCATCGACTCTTACCGCCATCAATCTTCATCGTCTTACCCTCTGTCTGAGTAGAAGGTCCACCCTGTAATAACAATACGCAAGGGTGTCGATCTACCTCTTTAAGTAGACTACTTTTTGTACTGTATCGTGCTCTATCCCACTGAAAGATAGTAGGGTAGTTAATAAACTTTGCTCTGTCTTTAACAACTCCGAAGCATAGAAAGGTCTCTTCATCATGCAACCTCATTCCCTACTGGGAGCTATAATCTCTTTCATCCACTTGATGGCGTTCCACGTGGTAACTTCGTCAGATTCCTCTTGCCATTCTGCGTCCGTCATGCGTGGATCGACATCAAACAGGTGAACTCACGGCAGAAAACAGAGCCGCGATATGTAAGATGAAAGCGAATACATCAATCTACAACAACGCGTATATTTCGCAGACGGGACACAACACCTTCGCGAAAGTACACACCTGATCGATACTAGCCGTAACATTCTCACCTGCAGCTGTGAAGACGTCAGCAACAACCGCGACTTTCTTGTCGGTACTCACCACATTCAGACCAGCACCGGCATCTGAGTTTATCCTCGCTGACAAAGCGCAAAGAATCTCTCTCTCCACTCGTTGATCAAGTAAATCCTCAATCTGAGGATTTGTATTCCTCGTCAAGTTATCTTCCCTCAACATGCCAGTTCTTTCTTGCACTGATGTCACGGCAGAACTCAGCCATTTCCTTTATTCGTTCATACAGCCTTACCTTTGCTGATGCAATCTGCGGTAAGTGGTGAGCGGACTTTGCTCATTCTTTGATTGCCAGGTGGTAGCTTTCTCCCAGAACTTCACGTTGGGCTCAACATGTAGCCCTTTCACGACGGGTGTTCAGGACCTCCATCACGCCTCTGCCACCATAGGCTGCTGCGTAGAAGATAGCATCAATGCTGAACACAAGCCCAGAAGCTAAGTGCTGTGTTCAAAGTTGCTCTTCTTCCTGCCACTGTAGTGTCTGCATGAAATAAGGAAGCGACTGGCATAGGTATCACCTAACCAACTGGAGCGTGTACGTCCATTGATTTGCTACACAAGCCTCCCACGAAATTATTCAGAAACTCTTACGAGCAGTGGTTAATGCCGCACAGAAAATCCGCCCACTTCTGTGTGCTTCTTTCAGACTCGTCCGCGAAACGCGTTCAGCACTCTAACGGCAGTCACATCGGCACAGCCCATCCAGTCAGTCGTTTGGACATGGACGCAGAGACAGGGCTATGCTGGAAAGTCGTAATAGCTATCGATACCTCTGCATCAGGAGTTGATAACCCGCTGCGGCACAATGTCACGCGACATATTTGCCACCATGTGTTTTCTTCAACTCGATACATGTTTGTTTTCTTTGCTAATACTTCGATGTCTTCTGTCAGTTTACCCATATCTTTTTGGAAGACAATAAGCTTTTCTATAGGTAAATTCATCCTCTGCTTCGGCTCTGCAACCTGTATTAGGTAACGTTATCAGGGTGTTCCCATAAGATAGTGGTAGGTTCTTACGCTTGTCGTAAATAGTTTTGATCTTTGGTTGTTGATTGAAGACATTGGCGATAAAGTGCAATCTGCTTCATTTAGCAGGCTGTCACATACCAAAATGGGCTGTTTGCAACCATCGCCACAGGTAACGACTACCGGTATAGAATCAGTATAAGTGACACGTGGACGGAAAACGAATAAGCAAACATTCCTCTGGAGAGCATATTCAACATCTCTGAATTCGTCAACCTCAAAACCTTAGTAATTTCCTCCATTACCATTGTCTTTGTATGCTTCAAGGACATTCAATGTGGCCAGTTGACGTAGACGCCCTTATCATGACTAAGAGCCAAGATGCGACAGCCGACCATACCCTGATAATATTCCGCTGCAGCCTTTATTTCTGCATTCTGACTGCTTAAGTGTCTTCTCTCTACTCCCATTTGGAAGAAAAGACAATCATTAAGAGTCCAAGTGCTTCTCTCTACATCATAGAACACAATCAAAATGAGGATGGAAAAAGTTGTAGATAGAGATCAGTGGTAACGAAACTTGGGAAATCAACATAATCGTTCTTCTCATATACGTGGAAAAAGCTGATTATGTTCGGCGGAACAATGTAGCCATTCTGTCCCAACGTACTATAGCGCTTTGGGTCAAAGCTCTTTCAGCTGGAAAAGGGTTGATAAGATTCTTCATATTCACCACGTCCTTACTGTTCGCTGGTTTAAAGTTCAGCTTTTCGTAATTCAGCTTCTCGTGCACGGATGCACGCTCTGTAAAAGGCACGTTGTTCTTTTCGTATAACGTGGTGAGAACTTCTTACCAGCTCTTCTTTTCATAGACATCCAAGTGCATCGATATACCATGTTGTTGTGTTATATAATGCACGTAAAGGTTGCATCTTTGAAGGGTATCCCTGCCTTGCAGCAAAGGCGTTTCTGAGTTGCACGTAGTTCTACAAGATTGAGTTTGAGGAATGTCCATCTGCGTATCCAATCTTGCCTTCAATTTTCAATATTGACTTTTCAGCGCAGAGAATAAAGGGCCTTCTTCTCTTGGGCGCGATCTCAACATCGCCATCACCTGTCGTTGCCATCAGTCTTTTTCTTTGTGCTACGCAGTAAGGTGGAGACTAACAAAGATTAGTAAATGCAATAGCTACGGCTCTAGATACGTTCTTTGTGTGTTGCTTGTAATGGGATTGTGTTTCATCTTGCCTGGTTTAAAGTGATTATATTTAGTTTTCATGTCGTTCGAAGTAAATAGAGTTTAGGACTTCTTCATAATGTGCTTCAGCTTCAAAAGCGGCCTGAGAGGCGAGCCCAAAGTCGTCCCAGACTATGAGTCTGCGACAACATATGTTGTTATCGGTGGTTGCTTGCAACGCAATGTGCGAGATGTGGAGTTTACAAAACGAAAATCGCATAGTATTCCACCCATTCGCGACCCCATCCACATGGGACGGCTGTTTACCATTTAGTTTGCTTAAAAGATAGAAGAGGCGGCGTGCGGGTTGTGGATGAAAGCGAGGTCGGTTTTGATGACTCAACGATTGCTTCGTCCTTTTCCGTCTCCATTAATATCGCCTGTTACGAGGTTGATAAACAGGGTAGAAACACGCCATTCATCGTAGCTGTTCTGCTGTATTCTTCTCTGGTCTTTTGCAGTGCTGTCTTGCTTTCTAGCATCTTGGGATTATCGCTCCGACGCCATGTGAGTCGCTGACACGTTCCAACTCAAAGGTCAAGGGCTGTTGTGCCGCCGTTCTTCCTACAATGAGGAAAAAGAGCAGCCATGCAATTCAACTTGTGTTTATCTTTAAACATATATGGCTGCAAATGCAGGCACGCTAACGGATAAAACAAAATATTTTCAAATAAAAATCTAGTTTCACCGACGTGAAATCAGGGACTAACTAGAATCTTCAGAAATCAACGCCTGAGATAGAGTGGACCTATGACAATTTTGTTATCGCTTCACCTTACCAACCTATGTATTTCGTGCTCTGATTTGACGTGAATTGTGCCCGCGGAGTTAACACGCAACTAAAGTAACTATATGTTGGCATGATGTCTTTACTGGTAAAATAGTTTTTAACCTCTGTCATCATCTCGCAGAGTCACGTTAAATCTCAACTTGACAGCATGAATATCTATAGAGATTGGTTTTCTGTCTTAAAGCAATCATGGCGGTATGTTGTTGTTATCATCCTCTAATTCTATATATGCAAAGATAAGGCCATAATATTCAATCAAGCAAATTTTTATTTGAGGTGTTAGCGCTTTAACATTAAATTAACAATAATGACCTCTAAACGCACGGCTGACGATCCAGTTTTCTACCATTTTATATTCTTTATGTCTAAACGCAACTTTCCTCTATTTTTATTCAACATGTTAGTTTTATTTAAGAATTAATTGCTATTCATAGTCGAGTGTTAACTTAGATATCGTTGTTTAGAGTCAATTTGTTATTGTTTTGTCATGATTTTCATTCCTTCTACGTAAGATATGCTCTTTTGGCTTCAAGAAGACGCCTAATGGAAGCTTACAAAGGGTGCCCTTTTTGGGTCTAAATAACAGACACTTTGAAAGTCCAATTAAGCGCCTTTTGAGTTTGCGGTTTTGTAACAGTCTGATAGTCTTTGGTTTACAGCAGTCTTACAAACAGTATATGTTTGACAGGTTTCAAAAGCCTTTTCAGCCCTTTGTTTTGTAATGAAATGGGGCTTTGCAACTAGTTGTTGTTTAATATGGGTTTTTCTTTATCAACTTTGCCATCAGTTTTGTATTACTAACTATTGAGGTAGTACGGTAAAGAGCCTGAGCTTCTTTGGTTTTATCTTTAGTAGACGTTACAGAGAAAGGGCTTATCGCTAGAATGATGTATCTTTGCAGGATAGAATTCGCAGTGTTGCAGCTGGCGACGGTTCACGACTGAGACATCAAGAAGGTATCTGCCGAGCAAACCATTGGTGAAGGTAAGGGAGAACAGCTCATGAGACAGATGCTACAAGGATTTCATGGAAATATGCCACGGGAGTGCTTGTTATCTGTAATGAGCAGATGTCTGAATAGTGCGCAAAACCATCTAGAAGATGATACAAGGCAAAGGATTGAATGGATTGCCAGTTCCTCCTACGATTTGTTGTAAAATCAACTCCGAGTTCAATGCATAGTTTTGCGAGTTGCGCAATTTTCGTACCGGTGATGACCTGCTATCCCTTAACAGTTGATTACAATCTTTGACGAGGTGAGTTTCATGATTATGTTTTATCATTTCAAGATAAGATATAGCACGAGGGACTGGCCGCTTTGATGGGTGTTACAGACTATATTGATGATGAAAACCCACTTTATGTAGGTGTTGACAATGTCATGCGTATTAATGGTTATGATGTGATACACCTCAGGCCGATTCTCCCTGTATTTCTGCCAGGTATATATGGTTTGACAGCTCCCTCGCTTGATATTCTTGAAGCTTGCATAGAAAGGTGAGAGTCGGATGCGTAATACCAGCGTGCGTTGGTTGCAACGCAGGCGCAAATAGAAACTTATCCACGCTGACAAGGTCGTTTGATAATGACCATATAAATGATATAGAAAAGGCTGATGAAGGATTAAATAACGCTTCTTGTTGTAGGGAAAAGCCCTGTTGATACAACGTGCAGCCTGCTATTCACCTAATTCTGAGGAGAAAGACTTAGCTGTATTGCAGAGGTTGGTGAGTCTTTTGAGGGATGCTACGATAATAAGTGAAGATGATTTTGTCAAATCGTTTTGCGTGCTATAATCAGTCAGCATCCTATCTGAATCAGTAAGAATATGTAAATGTCTATTACCAAATTATTTCTGGCTCATCGCAGTCCCAAAGCGTTGAGACATTCTTGAGCAGTTGAACGAGAGAGGCATACGATGTCTTAACCCATCGATTTGGTATTCGGGCTGCCAAAGGCAGCGTAGATAGGTGATGCGTGAAAAGCTTATCTCCCATTGCCACCTGATAAGATGATGGGCTGATGGGTGACACGCACTGATACTGCTGCTCGAAAAGCAAAGAAGACGTCTGTTTCTATCGCGATTGTCAGAAGTCGAAAAGATAAAATCAACCTTATGCAGCGTGGTATCACAGATGTTGTGACGCAAACACGTAAAGGTGACGTTGTGAGTTTTATGGTGTTGAAGGTACTGGCTTTTCCGTTATTATTATTCAGTGATGATGACTGAAACAAAGTTTGGTGATGAAGAAAGGAATGGTAGTAAACCGCGGATTATGTCATTTCATCTTCCTTGCAAGCTGATGCGGAGAAGTTAGCTTGTTTATTACAGACGCCTATTTATGGTGGTGATGCGATAGTGAGGAAGACAGCAGTTATGTTATCATTGATTTTAATGACTTCCCCAGTTTCTCAAGATGTAGGAAAGACGCTGCTAAGGCAATCTTTGAACGAATGAAATCGGCGGTTGAGTCTTCTCTTAAATCTTCCTTTAATGAGAGGTGTATGGATGATGTAGATGGTTGTAGTTAGTTGATAATCAATTATTATTCAACTAAATCACCTGTAAATAATCAGAAAAATAATGATGAAGAACAACAAAATCACAGAGTATCTGCTCAGCAAAAGAGACAATTCTCATTTAACCATACAAGTTCTTCTCCCTAGTTTGGGCGAAGGACAAGAAAAGATGAATCGATTTTTCAGTCTGCTTCGTGCCTCTTTCAAGTCTATGGATACGGAAGAATGAAGCGATATTTATTTTACTCGTCCCATAGGTTTGGCACGCCCTGTTCTGCAGCATCGCTGGATTATTCACCTAATACTATACCATTCTTTCTATCTTCCTTGGGATTGGTGCAGGTGTAATGTTTTTCTTTACCGATACCTTATAATATCATCGGAATTGTCCTCTTGATGTTGGCTTTTGTGATTCAACAGACGGACAGCTGGCAAAGGCTTACTCGTCAACAGTCTGCAGGGTCCTGTGTTTAGATGGATTTGCAGGTGATGTGTGGTTTTCTCAATCTGTCTTGCTATTGTCTTACGACTCTGGTATCAACAATACCGGTACATCTGAGGTAGTAGGGCTTATGGGATGTAGCCTTGGCAGCTGTTGCAAGTTTATGTATGGCGCTCCCCACAAAGTTCGTTAAGTGACTAATATCGACAGATTCATCTTTATTTTTGAAGGGTAAAGAAGGGTCAGAACATGACTCAATGCGAACATGAACATACTGTGGTGAAAAAGTTTGAAAGGAAGGAGAGTCTTTTAGACGTACTTTTCATAGTAATTATCAACGATCATTGCAGGAGTCAGGGCGTGAGCGCTGCTTTTCAAGTTTCATGCACTTTGCATTGATAGAGAAGTACAGGGTATAGATAAGGTGCCACAGGAACTCAAGACCGCTTCTTGGCAGTAGCAGACCGCTGATGCCGTTTCGACTTCTAACGTTTTAATAGTCGTGCTATCCTTATCTACGTTACTTGCTTGTTGAATTGTCCGTGGATATACTTTGTGTTTTGAGATTGGTTTATAATCTGTACGTCTATGTACCAAACGGCGGCGGGTGTGTGAAAAGTCTTAGCCGTAAATGCGACGCTGCTGTAGACTGTATTTGAGATTGAAAATATGTTGAAGATTACTTTTCTGTTCATCATTTAATGTTGAAGAACGGTCTATGCACGTCTAGTGTGGCAAACTATTTAGAATGAGACAAGTTAGCTTGATATATCATCGAACAAAGAGTAACACACGCTACTCAATGTGATGAGGAGGAGGTTAACTCTCACTTTGACTTTGAGTGGTACGCTTGATCGCGCAGGTTGTCACTAGGAAAGAAGTTCTTTGAGTATGCATACAAAAGAGCAGATTCCAGTGACAGAAGAGACCAGTTTCAGTGAAACCCTATCCTTTGCACAGAACGGCACGCCGAGGAAAGCAGCCTGTTATGCGGTCACGACTTTACATTTCTTTCGATATTAACGTCTAAATTGATCAAATTTGAATGCTGAGTTGGCTGTGGCACAGAAAGTTTGCCGGAGGATGAGGAAGAGCTGAACTGATGCAAGGTTGTGGTACATGAGCGTCTATGAAGAGAATACGCCAACATCGCGCAGAGTAGGGAACGTGCTATCAGAGTTAAAACGCATGCGGGAACAGGCTTGTAGCTCGACTTTTATGGCAATATGTCGGTTGCTGCTGAGGAGTTTGGCTTATCTTCTTATTTTGAGGCGTAACGGAGAGTGCTATTGTTGGCGTTGAAAAACCTGATTCCACAGATTTTCAATATGGCTGTACAGAAATCTATGGACGTGAAGCCTGAAAACGTTGTTTGTGATTGGCGATAGTTACGCAAGACATACTTCCTGCACATGAACTTGGTTTGTCGTGTCGTATGGTTAAAAGGGAGAAGTGGACGATCGGAAGAGCCTACAACGTGTAGCAGATTATGTTAGAGAATTTAGTTGAACTACAACCTATATTAAAGACAATATACGCGCCGCTTTAATGCGTGATAAACGTCTTGCGGTAATAATCATGAAAGCAAACAAATGTAAAAGCCTGGAGAGGGCAGATTAGGAATAATGGTCGTTGGTGCGGCGCTGTTGCTACGACACTTCATGACTGGAGTGGTAATGGCGCAAGGGTCTTACAGAACCTATTGAGCTCAATGACTCAATATGATAAAATCCGTGGTGTTGGGCGCGGAGCTGATGAGAAATATCTTCATTACAGAGATGTTGTTCCATTGGCCAAGCTTAGATGATATCGTCTTTGGCTTTTGTGGGATGTGTGCCACTCAGAGTGCGTGTCAAGCGGCAGTATGCTGGGTGTTGAAGCAAGGATACCTTATCGAACCGAGTACGCTTGAACGGGTGGTGGCTATCAAACGCTGAAGGCAGCTCGACCAGAAACTATGTACCGGCGACTTGGCCGGAGACAATGTTAGAGACTGCAAGACACGCTGGGATATGGTGCTGGGTGCAGAAAGACATTCAAAACTTTAAGAAAGGATCATGGCTGTGAGCGTGTGGTTGTCATCTGGGCGGCTTCTGCTGAAGTTTATGTACCATACGATGAGGGCAGACTACAGGCACGCGTGAGCAATTGGGATCAGCTATGGAAGTCGGATGATAGCGAGCATGTTTGCTCCATCTGTGTATTATGCTTATGCGGCATTGACAGAGGGTTGTCCGATTTTATCATGGGTTGCCCCTAATACAGCAGTTGGCGCTTTACCTTATGTGGGAATTGGCTGGAAGACTCGTATGCCCTATTGCTGAGTGGAGACTTTAAAGACAAGGACAAACATTGGTTAAGTCGGAACTGCTCCTATCATTAAGACACGTAACCTTGGACTTGCTGGTTGGTTCTCAACACTTGCATCTTGGGTAATCGTGATGGCTTAGTTCTTGATGAACCAGCTAACTCCATACAAAGCAAAGTAAGTTGTCGACACTATGGACCATTTTGTAGAGCTGATGAGCAGCCCGACCTTTTTATGGTATATCTCATCGCAGTGCGTATCAACTATTATCCTCCTCGTAATGATGACAAGAGGATGGGATAGTATAGACATATTTGGCTGGATGGGTTATCCAATGCAGAAAGATTAATTTCCTTTGTCGTGATTCCATCCTTGCTGCACCATGTAGCTGACATTTCGTTGCTCTCAGATCTTGCTGCAAGGGCTGGTCGTTATGGTATTCAGCGTTTCTTGAGTTTCTTCCTCAAGAGTCAATGCACGATTTTACTCGTAGGTGAGGAAGCTGTCAATAATCTCTTTGAACAGTATACAATGTTGAGAATGCCATTCGAGAAATGGGTGGATATAGAAGCTGATGAGGAGATTGATTAGTTATCCTCAATTAACAAGCTTTCCAAAACCTTTTTATGGGATAGGAGGACGCTTGAATGCAAAATGACGATAGTAAGTTGTCACGTGATTTCTAAAACCATGAGGATGAATAGATTAATGAGTCTAAACATGCGTAATCATACATCTTCTGTCTTTGATAAGACAGAGGAAGACGGCGAATGATAAGGTCGGGATGACGTTGCTCTCTCTTTGTGTTCGTCTCATTTTCAGCACATGCATATACATTTAAGTCTTTGTTCTTTAATTCAACGCCTTATGTTCTGCACATTGATTCATTGTTGGTGGGTAAGGACTCTTTGTTTGTAGGGAAAGATTCTTTGTTGACAGCAGCTGACTCGATGGGAATAGCAACTGATTCGTTGCTGCAAATGATGGATTCATTAGCTAAGATAGCCGCTAAACCAGCTGTTATAGATAGTACGTTACTTCAATGTTATGTGGTCGACTGGCAGACGGGGGATAGTATTCCTTATGCAAATGCAGTCTATCGGAAATTAAAGTTAGGTGCTTCGAGTGATGCGAATGGCCATTTCTCTATTGCAAGAAAAGTAGGAGAACAACTTACAATCACTGCTGTTGGCTATAAATCACGTAATATTAAGATTACTGCACATACCAAAGAGAGTGAAAGTGACGCTTATCGCAGACTCTAAGCAGTTGCAGGGTATTGTTGTGAAGGCTAAACGTCGTCATAAATATTCACGTAAGGATAACCCAGCAGTAGAGTTGATGAGGCGAGTTATTGCTGCGAAAAAGCAAACTCACTTGGAAAACCATGATTATTATCAGTATGATAAGTATCAGAAGCGTGACTATGGCTATGATAACCTCACACCCGATGAACTTGAAGGCTCTATGTTTAAGAAACGTCTCTGGCTTCTTGACCAAGCAGAAACTTGTCCTTATAATAACAAACTCATTCTTCCAATCTCTGTAGATGGGATGCTACTCAGCATCTTTATCGTAAGAACCCACGTGATGAAAAAGGATATTGTATTAGGCGGAGTTCACTAAAGGTATTTCCAACTTATACAAACAGGTGAGGCTTTGAATACTATAGTGAAAGATCTTTTAAAAGATATCAATCTTTTATGACGACCAAATAGACCTTCTTCAAAAGCGTTTTCCATCTCAATTGGCTCTCACAGCGATTTCGTTCTATCATTTTTATATCGACGATACGGTCTACATAGTAATCAGGATCAGTGTATCCGTTTGCAGTTTATGCCAGCCAACCAGCAGGACTTTGGGATTCCGTGGAGAGTTACGTATTGAATGATAGTTCCTTCATGTGAAGAAGTGTGATATGCAGTTACCTGCTAATACGGGTGTTAACTTTGTTGATGCAACGAAGTTTCAGCAGGGATTCACAGAGATTAGCAGCAATGCGAGTGGGCTTTAACGACTGACAATATGATTGCTGAGTTGAGGCGCAGATCTCTCTCGCAACAAAGAATGCTATCATCCGTACGACTGAAAAGGACCACAACCATGCTTTGCACTCTGTGATGACAAACAATTTAAGGCAAAGGCCAAAAGACAATATACGATACTCCATGCTAAGTATGCGATAATGATTTCTGGGCAGCGCATGAACAACACAACTGACGAAGAGTGAGGCTGGAATGGGCTCGTTTATCAAGCGCTAAGGCAAGACTAAAGCATTTCCAGTGTGATATTTGCATCCAAGGCTTTGATAGAGAATTTCCGTGCGAAAACAGGTTTCAGAAGATAAACCAAAGCGTTTGATAGTGGGTCCGTCAATACTGGCTCAAAGAACTTTGTGAATGGTATTCGTTTGCGTGCCTCTGCTCGTACGACGGCTGTTTAATCTATTGGTTCTTTGAGGCTACTATGCTTGCGCCACGCAGTCGCGTCGTAATTATTACGGTGCAAAGGGTAACATACCTCGCTTTAATAAAGCCCACGTATCAGCCTATGAGTTCCCTATCCGTGCCATATCTTTCGAGATCAACAAGACAGTGTGAGGCTCCATCGAGACCGAGTATACTGAAGCACCAATAAGGATAACATTCTGCTGACCTTTCCGCCCTACAAAGGTTGGAGCAGATGTATTTTGTAAATCGTCAGAAGATTAACTTCATGTGGAGACAGATTATGGACTGGCTACGAGCTTGAGTTCCGCTGCAAGAAAGTACAAGCCAACAGGAAAGCATTGGCCTATGAGAAAATGGATGGTACGCTAGTTGACAAACTGCGTGTGAGTGAGAGCGGTCTCGATTCAATTAATCGTCCTGGGTACCGTCTTATGTCCAACTCAAACACGCGAAACGCATGGCAGTGAACCTTGATGCTCACTGTGAGTTTAATATGACCGACATACAATGGGCTATGCATACCTTGGGAAGCGACTAATACTAATCTCGCGGAGGCTCTATCATAAACGTTTCTGGTTAGGAAGTTAGACATGTTGATACACGTACAAGGAAGTCACAATGGAATAGTACCATTCAACCCCTTATTACTCCTCCTGTAGACACGTCTTGTTTGCTTCGAGCATCAAGACATTCAACCTCATGAAGACTTGAATTCCTTGGCGACAAACCTATGCGGTTAATCTTG